>Ga0233410_10000214_pt1 | contig 20452 bp, 16 predicted proteins | sample Na_anoxic_1_MG_FD_179869 | JGI IMG/M metagenome (GOLD analysis project Ga0233410, IMG submission 179869) | Seawater microbial communities from Saanich Inlet, British Columbia, Canada - Na_anoxic_1_MG | ecosystem: Environmental > Aquatic > Marine > Inlet | place: Canada: British Columbia...
TTTTTGATCTGTTCCGTCTATGTAAAACCATGAGTTTCTGTACTTTACAGCAACGGATGCATTTTTCGGCCTTTTTCCCGAGTGTTGAATTCGAACCTCATTATCCCAGAGACCCTTCGTCGGATACATAACGGCAAGACCTGATCTTGCGTGATCTTCCGGGACATCAATAGAAGCAGACATGATTTCCATCATATCATAGACGGAACGTGTCACAAATGCGATGCCGCCCCATTTCGGTTGCCCAACCGAAAGCGAAACGGGTAGGACAATATCAGCTTTTCTATCCTCCGGCATGGAAATATTCAGTAAAGAGAGATTCTCTTCTATCTTCTCTGTGTAAGCAGGGGCATAATCATGAAGTATGATTACGAACTTGAAATTTTCCAGCGGACTTTCCACGAAATCCAAAACTCCTGCATTGATCAGATCGGTCATCAACTCAACGAACTGATTGAATCGAAAATCAGGCTTTGCGGAGGGAGATTTAAGAAAAACAGGGTTCCAAAGGTCGTTGGCTCTGGTTATCAGCATCTTGAATAGGAGAGCAGGGTGTTTTACGGAATGAGTAAACAACAGGAAGAGATTCAGTGGAATAGGTGACAGCAATTGCTGGATGTATCGTTCACCTCCAACAGGCATATAAGATATGGTGGGATTCTCTTCATAAGCAAAACCGCTGCTTAACGGAATGAGGTTTCCCAGATAAGATTCACTGGGGCCAACGCCGACATTAATGCCGGCGCTAGCTTTTATATGAACGTTGGCCGTAACACTTCTTACCGCAAGTGTGTTAAAGGTCTCTCCATAGCGGTTCCGAATGATTGCCATAAGCAATTGCTCATCATCCGTTCGATTAATGACTTCATTATAATCACTCCGTCCTCTGCTAATGGAAGACGGCCCGGCAATACTGCAACCACTGACCGTCATTATTAGCAAAATGAACAACCCTGTTATCCAGACCAAGCGGTGCGTGCATCGACAAAGAACCATTTTATCCCCCTATCAAAAAATTTCTTTAACAATAATAAAGTGTAACTATTCAGGTATTTAGGTTGAAGACTGAAGGCTGAAGTATATTAATCATCGGCGTGACTGTCACGCGCGCAACATTCAACGATGTTAGAAGGAACCGAAACCGTTGTCCGCCTCATTTGAGAAGTCAGACTATACAATTCTTCTCTCGGAAATCTTGCGGTCACCCGATAAACCAATACTGCTACCTCGTCAGCCAGCTCAAATGCCCTAAGGGCTCGCTCAAAAATAACTTCACATTTTCCCATCTCAGCTTCGGGCCATCTTCGGCTGCCGCTCAATCGTAAAGTCATCGAAATAGTTCACTATTCCTCTGGCTTCACTCAATCGCAGCAGCCAAATCTCACCCAAATCTGAGCGTCAATTCTGCGAAGTTATTTTTGAGCGAGCCCTAAGTAGTCGATATTGGTCATGCCGGACTTGATCCGGCAACCAGTAATACCTCTGGATTCCGGCTTTCGCCGGAATGACAAGCTTAAGGTATTTATCCGCCGGTTTAATATTAAGGTACACAACCCGGCATTATGACGCGATCTTTCCTTGTCGGTGGAGTTCCCCGGCCACGTCGGCCAGTCCCAAATCTTCGAGCTTCTTTTTTGTGGGACGTCCGGTTCGAGACTGCCAGCCGCGTTGTCGGTAATACTCGTCAGTCATGCGATCGAATTTGGATCCATCCACCTGGATGCCTTTGGTGCCATCGGGCCGTTTGAACCAGGGCATAATGGCTGCCAGTTCCTGTTTACGGTCGCGATCGTAGTTTCTGATCAACAGGGCTCGTTGCATATTTTTTAATCTTTCACCTATCTTGTCCAGCTCTTTTTCCGTATACTCGATCCCTGTTACCGCGGCAAACAATCGGCTTTCCAGATCGGTCCTGTTCGTATCGGGAAAGATGGTGTCGCACAAGGTCAAACTGGATTTCAATTCGGAACGGTGCTCGTTCCATATGGCGATGCGCGGTCCCCATTGGCTGCTATACGGATCTTTGCGGAAAGCATTCATCCATTGGTCCTTGGCCCTGATGTGAGTATCGTCTTCAGGGTCGCGGGTGGCTGTCATCCATGTCAGGGCCTGGATCAGATAGTCGGGAAATTCCAGGACTGAATGGATACCGCGGCCGCTCCAATGGCCGGCGTATCCCCAGGCCGCGTGCAGGCTGATTTTAGTCGGAATCTTTCTGATGCCGTGATAGATCGTATCCCCATAGCGGCCGGTCCCCAGCTGTTGGATTGTCCTATAGGTACCTTCAGCGAGGAGGTCCCCGATTCCCTGCCGATAGGTAACGGCCTTTATCAATTTGACCCACCACTCAGGCCGATCGGGGGTTATGGGTAGAATTTCCCTGAAGTCCTCCCGGGACAGAACCCCTTCGCGATCAGCCATTACCAGCCAGGGAACCATGCCGCCAAGGATTTCCCATTCGTTTAGCCCGTATTGATTGAGCAGTTCGGTAATTTCAAATCCGGCCCTTAAACCCTGTTGCCACAAGGGCCAATTCACGCCCATTGGACGCTGCCAACCGACGGTGAAACGACCGATACACATCCATTTTCCGGAATGCAGACCCGGCCGGGTCACCCGGGGAACGTCGTGGAACATCCACCAGCAGTGCCGGTCACAGGAGTGGCTGCATGACACCTTGTTGCGGCTGTATGGCACGTCATTTAAGGTATGCCCATCATAATCCCAGGAACCTTTGTCTATAATCGGGACAAACTCCTTTGGGTGCGAGTTTTCCCGGCGGAGTTTTAATAATAGATCCGGCCGGGCGATTTTAACTTCACCTGAAGCCCTGATACAGATTGCTTTTAAGTTCTTGGACCCGGCCACTCCGCCGAAACCGCCCTGGCCGGCAGCGTTCTCGGTATCGGTCAGCAATACAGCGATACGGGACATATTCTCGCCGGCCGGGCCGATACACAGGATGCGCGTTTCCTCACCATGCCGCTGTTTCAGTTTCTTTTGAGTATCATAGTTGCCAAGTCCCCAAAGGTCGCCCGCCTGCTTGATTTTGGCCTTGTTTTCTTCGATATATAGATAGCAGGGCTTTGGCGCACGCCCGTGAATGATGATCCCGTCAAAACCGGCGTATTTTATGGCTGGCGGGACCCAACCCCCGACTCCCGAATGGCTGTACATCTCCGGGTAGGATTGGGCGGCCACCCCGCTGACAGTGGCCCGCCCCGATGCCTGGGCCGGTGTGCCGGTCAGGGGGCCGACCGATATAATCAGCCGGTTTTCCGGGTCGAAAGCCTTTGTCCCCGGCGGGATCTCTTCCCAGGCCAGACGATGATTCATCCCCTTGCCGCCCAAGTATTTGTGAACGTAGTCCAGCGAGTCGACCATCTCCGTTTTTCCCCGGGTCAGATCGACTTTCAAAATTCGGCCGGTCCAGCCATAAATTTCACTCATTTTTCATCTCCGTCAGTTTCAAAGGTTAAGGCCTTCTGGGGGCAGAATTCAACGCAAGCAGGACCATTGTCCCGGTCTTTACACAGGTCGCATTTCACGGCAATGGAACGGTCCGGGTCAAAATTTATGCGCGGTGGATTCAGGGGACAAGACTCGATGCAGGCCTGGCAGCCCTCGCAGGCATCGGGATCGATGTATCGGGCCTTGCTTTTCGGGTCGATATTCAACGCTTCGTTTGGACAGGCAAAATAACATTCCGGCGCGCTGCATTGATGGCAGAGCAGCGTGTCGGAGACACCCTGAAAATTCTTTGTTACCAACCAGAGACGTCGAAGAGACGGTCCGGAGGCATCATCGTGGGTCAGGGCACAGACCAGTTCGCAGGTGCCGCAACCGACACACACGGTTTTATCCAAAGATACATGGGCAATACGGCCAGTGGCCGGAGGCGGATACGGCCTGGGCGACACCCCTTCAGCCGCCTGTAAGGCCCCGTTTGAATCAGAAACAACGATCCCCGGTCCGCCAATGATTCCGCCGGCTATACCCAAGCTCAATCCTTTCAGGAAACCTCTCCTCGACTTATCTATTCTGTCTTTCATTTTTAAATCGCCTTTTCTAATATTAATGCCGACAATACCGAACATTTTTCTTCAACTCACCAAGGTCAGCAATCGACCATAGTCACTCCCAGCCCACCGGTGCCCATCTCTCTATAATCCTGCGGCAGGGCTTTTCCGGTCTCCAGCATCGCTGCGATGACCCTGTCCAGATCTTCCCAGTGTTGGGAAGTTATTTCGTTGATGGCCATTAGATAGGCGTTGTAGGCCTTGATGGCACCGAAGGCGTTCCGTTCAATGCAGGGAATCAGCACGAAACCTCCCACCGGATCACAGGACATGCCCAGATGGTGTTCCAGGGCGATGGTCGCCGCCACTTCGGTGGCTTCAAGGGAGGCTCCACTGGCATAGGTGATCATTGCTGCTGCCATGGATGAAGCAACACCGATCTCACCCTGGCAACCGACCTCAGCGCCTGCAACGCTGGCATTGTTCTTACACAAAAACCCCACCAGCGCCGCCGCCGACAACCCTTTGCGCATTGCATCCTGTGAATACATCAGGTGGTGCTTCATCACGTACGCTACGGCCGGGATGGTACCTGCAGAACCAAGGGTCGGCGCGGTTACGGCCAGCCGGCCGGCGGCATTGCCTTCGGAAACGGCGAGGGCATAGCTGCTGAGCAATCCCATAAAGCTATCGCCGCCCTTCATTTTTAGCGCCTGCTGGTGGATGCGACCGGCCTTGCGGTGAAACTCGAAAGGTCCGGGAAGCAAACCCTCTTCTTTCAAGCCCTGCCTCACACCGTTTTCCATGGTATCGAGCACAAGGTCCATGTGGGCCAGTACGTCCTTCTCGCCGGCACCCATAATCGCCATATCGTTTTCCAGGATGATCTCGTGCAGACTTTTTTTCCTCTCCGCTGCCAGGCGACGGAAGGCGGTCATGCTGCCGTAGGGATGGACCGGTTCGCTCCGAATCTCTGGCTTCTGGCCCTTCCACTGAAAGAAACCTCCGCCGGTGGAGTAATACTCCTTTGATAAGATTTCGGTCCCCTTGTCGTCAATCAGATGCATTGTCAAGGTGTTGACAAAGGGATAGTTGTGCTCGACCTTGTCCCAGACGAGGGTATCCTGACCGATGCTGAAATTCACACCGCCGATATTGGCGGTATAGGTTTTCTTTTCATCGGCAAGCGCCTCCATGAGCCTGGTGTCGCAGGTTTCCGGTTGCTGGCCCAACAGGCCGGCAATTAAGGCGCGATCCGTTCGATGCCCCTTACCGGTACTGCTGAGGCTGCCATACAGCCGCGCCTTGATTTTCCGCGCTTTGGCCAGTTTTTCCCTAGGGATCTTCGTTAACACTTTTCTGAAATCAGCAGCGATCCTGAGAGGGGCGATGGTGTGGGAGCTGGACGGACCCGGGCCGATCTTGAAAAAGTCGTTCAAGGATGTCGGAATAACCCCCTTGGGCGCACCCTTGTAGCACCGGACCCCGTCCCTGCCGGTGAAAGCTGAGGCCGAAATGCCCCGAGCGCAGGATGGAACCGTCTTCAACATGGCACCGACACCGGCGGAAGAGATGAGAGCCGTCTTGATAAAATCACGTCGATTCATAATAATTCCTTTTTGTTAATTTCAGACAATCATAAAACATCTGACAGTGAACAGGCCTGAACGTTTTACCGGATCACAAAAATCCGATAGGTCGCATCCTGCTCAGATCAAGAGCATACACGCGAATATCCGGCAGGCCCTGCCGCTCCCAACAGGAACGGCAGGATGGTTATTGACCGGGTTCATTCGTCAAGCCCCCGGGACGTCAATTGCTGCCGGGATGTTTCCGGTAGCTGGTGGGACCATTTTTATAGCCGACTTCTTTGAGCCACCAGGCAGGGTAGAACACGGATTGGGCGATACCGGCCCTGGTGTTCAGGTAGCCGTCGTTATATTTTATATAGAGATGCTCGGCAAGCTCCCACCATTCATCGAGCACCTTTGCGGCGATATTTTCTGAATGTCGGGTAAGAAGGGCGCGGGCGCCGTTTTTATCGCCCTGTTTCCAGAGAGCCGCTGCCTGAGCCTCCAGTTCCGGCTGCGTCCCGAATGCACCGGCCTCAAAGCGGTCTCTTTCCGCATGTATGTCCTTGATCATGTAGGAATACTTGAGCATGGCGTAGTTGCCCACATAGTTAAAGGCCATCCACATGCTGTTCCGTTCGAATGTCAGGATGTCCCCTTGCTGTATGGATGAGGGCAACGCAGTTGCACCGGCGTAAAAGGGCATCAGCACGGCAGTGGCGGGCCTGTCCGGGCCGAACCAGGTCAGTCCGCCGATCGGGTCGGGCAACCAGTTTCGTGACTGATTTACATAGGCGTAAACGCACCGGTAGATATTGAGGGGCCGTTCGAATTCTCCCTTGACCGGAGTCAGTTTTCCTTCCTTGTCCGCCATGCCCTCAGCCTGTCCCTCGAATCGATTGGGATTGCCGAAGGGGCCGGCGGCCAGGCCCTGGGTCAGATCAAACTCGGTGCCCTCGTAATTGTCACGATGGATGGAGAAGATGTTATGCACGGTCAGCTTCTGATCGGGCTTGATAGAGAAGGGATATTTTTTTGTCAGCGCACCTTCCACCCACGCGGGCAGGTTCAGTGAAGGTGCGACCAGGGACTGAGCCCGCCAGACGCGTCTCAGGGAGTAATAGGGGTGATGAAATTCACCGTCACCGTAGACACTGGCCCAGTCAAGGGGGCCGTCTTCGGACGTCCACCAGCCCTTCTTCTGAGCTACTTCAAAAATATTACCGGAATACATCATGTCTTTAGCGCCCTTGCGCACCTCCCGGATGCGAAACTGATTGGCTGCTACGAAGAAGCTATCGTCAGGCACACGCTGGGCTACCCAGACGCCGCTTGTCCCGTTCATGTCATAGCCGCACATCTCCATGACCCAGGCCTCTTTCGGGTCGGCGACGGCCAGGGTTTCCCCGGTTCCATAGTAACCATACTTTTCGATGAGCTTACCCATGAGTTTCACGGCTTCCCTGGCCGTCTTGCACCGTTCCAGGGCAACACGGGAAAGTTCCGATGAATAGAATATACGCTTCCCCGCTTCCGGTTGCGGGTGCACCTTCGCCTTGTCGGTACATTCGCCGATCGATAACTGATGTTCGTTTATAATGCCGTAATTTGCGTCAAAGTAGGCATAGGTATGCGATACCTGGGGGATGAATCCCAAGGGCACGCTAGGCGGCACACCCGGCGTATCGTAACCCGGCCCCCGGCCCCTGGTCATGATCCGTTGCGTCTCGCTGGCGCCCCATTGGGGTTTGAAATCCAGGGCGCAGTGGGAGTAGAAAACTGGCCGCAGTGCGCCGGCTTTGTGATCCATGGCCGGAACATGGATCAGGCGGGGATCACCCAGGCCGTCGTCTGAATGCGATACCATGACCGATCCGTCGACCGATGCCGCCTTGCCGGTAACCGTGATGGTGCAGGCATCCGCATGGCTGTAAATAATCAATCCTGTGAGTGTTATTATCGCTACAAGTATTTTCTTCATTGCCGCTCCTTTCAGTAAAGAGATTAATAAAAACCATTGAATGTTTCAAAGTGCTGTATGACAGCCGTAGTTTAAACGGCATCTTTTATGTAAAAAAGTGTTTCAACAAGATTTTTACCTGCCCGCCGGCAGCCCCGCTAAAAGAGAGAAGAAGTCCGGTAAAGCCCCTTTAGGTTATTACACCTAAACTCTTAAAGTCTACTCCATTCTTGAGGTTAATTTCTATTTCTTCAAGTGTCACTCCTTTTGTTTCAGGTGTGAACATTCCAATCAAAACAAATCCTGAAAGACAGAAAACTGCAAAAATAAAGAATAACGTCGAACCACCCCACGATTCCATAATGCTTAAGGAAAATCTAACAACAATAAAATTACCAATCCAGTTTGCCATAGTCGTTACTGTCATACCAAAGTCACGGCCTTCAAGTGGAAAGATTTCCGCACAAATTACCCAGATCAAAGGTCCCAGAGAGAAACCAAATGCAAGAAGATATGTCAGACATGAACCTAAGACTATGGTTTTGCCGAGAGTATATAACTGTATTCCGCTTTCAATTCTCATGAATTCTATTCCCAAAAGCATTAAAGTAAGAAACATTAAAGCCAGGCCGATAAAAATGATCGGTTTTCTTCCCCACTTATCACAGAAAAATATGGCAATCAGCGTTGTCAGCATATTTACTAAACCACAAACAACAGTAGCAATCATGGGGCTGGCGAATCCCGCTTTTTCAAAAATATGTCCTGAATAGTAAATTACACAATTGATACCTGAAAGCTGCTGAAGCAACTGAAGAAATATTCCCAGAAGAATAATTTTCAAAAAATATGATTTTCCAAGCATTGCCATTGCGCCAAATGTTTGAGTGTCTTTGTCGGTTCCTAAACTTTCTCTAATTTCCGTCATTTCTTTATTAACTTCATCTTTTGTTTCCCTGATCAGAGAAAGAACATCTTTAGCATCTTTTTCCCTTCTTTTTAGCATTAACCATCTTGGCGTTTCAGGTATTGTCAGTACTAAACTCAACATTATCACTGCTGGAACAGCAATAATTCCAAGCATAATTCGCCATGGATCCTGAGCTTTTGAAACAATTCCAATTCCTGTATTGCTGACGTAAATCAGAAATATACCGATCGTAATGGTAAACTGATATAAAGAGACAAAACCACCTCTATATTTTGCAGGTGCAATCTCTGACAAATACAGAGGAACGACAAATGATGCACACCCCACCGCAAGACCAAGGCATACTCTGGTAAAATAAAGTATTGATACGGAAGAAGTACATGAACCCCATAAAGTGAACACTCCAAAAAAAATTGCGGCAATCAACAAAGTGCTTTTACGGCCTATAGCTTTTGAGATAAAGCCGCTGCAAAAAGCACCGATGATTGCTCCCACAAGAATAATACTTGCAAAAGATTCGCTTTGAGATGTAGACCACTGGAATGTTCTTTGTATATATGTAAGAGAACCATTAATAAAACCTTGATCCAGACCAAATAAGAGACCTCCCAGTGATGCAAATATACAAACCCAGAAAACTCTTCTTTTTGAGTTGGTGTTTTCCATAAAATATCTCCTTGTCGATTTGTCTCAAACCGATGAATTCGGAAAAGTCAAAATGGGAACAGCTTCTTATGTCCCCTTTTTCAGAATGTTATTACTCCGGCAATTAAATACCTCAATATTGTCATTCCGGCGAAAGCCGGAATCCAGGTGGGTACTGGATGCCGGATCAAGTCCGGCATGACGGAGGAGTTAGACTATCTAATTGCCAGGTTAATATTATTTCAGGATGTATGGGAAATTACAGATGATGCAGCCACTGCGGCAATAATTGCCGCTCCCCTGCCTGAGCCGTCTTTAACCATTTCCATCCGTATTTTTTTTGCTTTTGCATTGAAAAGATTATTAAAGACATCTTCCATAATTCCACTGAAACCAGGATATTTTTCGAATAATGAACCGTCAATCCCAACAGTGTGACTGCGCATCAGTTCGGGATCCATCCATGTAATAACACCGGCTATTGCAGCAGCTGAAACGCTTGCTGCTCTTGAAGCAATAAGTTCGCAAACATTCTTTAGCAGTTTTTTGTCAAAAAAAGTTGTTTTAACTATCCCAAGTTCTGCAAGATGATCTTCTATCTCTTCAAGATTGTCACTTGTATCTCCCTGAATAAGCGACATATCTTTTGTTTCAAATGACCCTTTTTCAGCAAAAATATTTATTGTTTTCTTTCCACTGAATAAAATGTCCCTATGAGCAAGATCATATATGACACGTCTGGTTATTTCGCCCAGATACATTCCTGAAACCATTTTCTCAAGGTATTGCCTTCCAGGATTCGGTGATTCAACGTCAATATCTTTGTCATAATGATTTCTTCTCAATTTATCGAAATTTCCCCATTCCATGTTAATAATTACATTGCCTTTGGATCTGATTCCTCTCCATTTGGGTATATTGAAAATTTGTTCAGGATAACATGCATTTGTTCCTGTTCCGAGAATTACACCAATATCACAATCTTTATCAGCATAACTTTTTGCGACCAGCGTTCCGACTGTGTCATTTGCCAAAACGGCAACTCGTATACATTTTATCCCTTTTCTCTTCAGAGCTTCATTAAGGAGAACAATGACATCTTTTCCAACAACGCCTTTTGCTGTGAATCCTTTTGTCCACACAATTAATTTACCGGATGCAACATCGGTCTGTTCAACGGGAAACGAAAATGTAAAGGCCAGATAGTAAAGTCTTTTTTCGTCAATTTTGTTGTCTGTTAAAAATTTCTTAATACAGTCTGCAATAAAATCAAACAGCTGTATGGCGTTTCCTTCCATGCATTCCTTTTTAATAACAAACTTATTTACGGCAAAGACTGATGAATTGCCTTTTCCGTTAAGCTCTACTCCCAGAACTCTAAAATTAGTTCCTCCGAGATCAAGAACAATAAATTTGCCTTTTTCAGTTCCCTCAGGTCTGTCGACAAAGGACGGGAGCATCTTTAAAGAGCTTTCATGGCCGGAAAGACCTTTCTGCATTTCTGAATGAAAGTCTCTAATGATACCCTTAATATCATTTTCTGTGACGTTGAACAATTCTTTAAGATAAGACATGAACGCTTCGCAGGTTGGGGGATATGATACCATCATATTCCAAAAGCCTCTTGATATCAATAAGTTATATATTTTTATGTTGACTGGGCTACGTGAAGAGTTAGAATCCGATGATAGATTATCCCTATTGGGAACCCGTACCAGAAGTCTCCCTGTTGATAACCCACGATTTTACTAAAACACAAACACACAACAAGAGTCAATGAGTGAAACGGTAATGCTTGACAAATCAAGAATATGAATTATTTTATACGGTAACAGGCGAGTGTCCAGATTACAAATATTTTTCATTCCCTATGTCCAGGGTGGTTCTTCGGAGTCACCCTTTTTAGTTCCTTATTTAATCCTATTATTGAGCCGGGTTATTCGGACGTATTATGACAAAAGAGAAGCTGGTCGATATAATCCAAGGGATTCTGGGAACAGATGGTGACCTGAATTTCCTGTTGCAATTGAAGAAAAGAGACCTTGAGACGCTGGTGGCGTGCATCAGGGGACGAGTTGACCAGGTCAAGGATTAATTATCTTTTCAGCCTTGAAATACTCAATGTGCTCTACTCAGGTATTCAGGTTGAAGACTGAAGGCTGAAGTATATCAATCATCTCGCAACGCCCGAATTAAACCATTCGAGACCTTCTCTGTTTTGACTATCTTTGTTTCAAGCAAAGATGAATCCTGGTTGAGTAAGAAGCCCAAAAGCTTCGATAAACTTAACTGCCACAGTTTTGTGTGATCGCGCATTATTTGTCCCTAAAAGCCTTATACCTTCATTCTGTCCATACCGAGTAATTACCTCGGAGGTTGTCCGAGAATGGCTATTTTCTCTCTGAGCCGTAGGATCTACCCTCCGGCCTGTAAGCCCTACGGGCTGGAAGCGGGGCCGGAGGCTTGATCTTGGAAAGAATATCTCATTCTCGGACAGCCTCCTATAGTGCATTATTTCTTTCATATTTGTTCACCCTGATGAACTTAATTGTACTTAATACTTCTGCGGCATTATTTATTAGTATATATTTTAAGTTTAATTTATATATGAAAATGAGGATAGTTCCCCTGGTAATAATCGGAAAATTGGAATTCTTCCAGGTTCGTTACGTTCAGAATAATGAACAATATTAAAGGCCTCTGATCTTTCCTGCCTCAGGTATATATACCCCTTATATCAATAATGATATAATATCTTTTTGGAAATACTACAGAAAAACATATTTTTCCTTGACAAAAAGGATAAATATGGTATTATTTTTATCCTTAGATAGTTCACAGTAATGAACTATTTTTAGAATCAAAGGAGTTTGTTAGTAACCGCCATTTTGTTGGATAGTTAGTTTTTATGCTTGCTCATTATACCAAAAATTCTGCTTTTAGACAGAAAGGAGAGTATTATGACAATAGAAAAGGAAGGGCTATCAACGGCCGAAAGTCTTCGAAAGGCCAGGACCTATGGCAAGTTTAGGTGCCATAATCCTACCTGCATGGAAAGGATACAACCAGAGAAAGGAAAAAAGACAGCCAAATGCCCGACATGCGGAATGGAATATCGAGTCCACTGGGTCAATCCTAAATTGCCCCGTATCAGAGGACCGGTATGGGATGTAAACCGAAAATTGGCAGAAACAAAATTAAAAGAAATGGGGGTAAAATAATATGCCGTTAGACAGAAAGATAGCATATATTGATCTCACCACAGGTGATATCCAGACAAAACCTATCCCGCTTGACATAAGGAAGAAATTTCTGGGCGGCAGGGGACTGGATGCATATCTGCTTTATAACCATACAAAAAAAGGCTGTGATCCCCTGGGTCCAAATAATACCCTTATGATAAGCGGGGGTATTTTGACTGCGACATGTGCTTCAGCAACCGCCAGAACTCATGTCATGGCCAAATCACCCCTGACCGGTTTGCTCGGAAGTGCGAATATGGGAGGATTTTTTGCGCCTGAAATGGCCTGGGCAGGGTTTCATCATCTTGTTATTAAAGGCAAGGCTAAACACCCTGTCTATATCTATATCCACAACGGTGAAATCGAGATCCGGGATGCCCGTGAAGTTTGGGGGAAATCCGTAACAGACTCACAGTGGGCACTCAGGGAAGACCTGGGTGATCAGGAGGTCAAAAGCATCGTTTGTGGACCGGCCGGAGAGAATCTGGTCAGGTTTGCCAATGTAATGACAGGAATTAAGAATTCCGGCGGCAGGTCAGGGATGGGATGCGTTATGGGCTCCAAGAATCTTAAGGCCGTGTCGGTCCGCGGAACCATGGACATAAAGATTGCCCGGCCAAAAGAAGCCTTGGAATACAATAAGCGTTTCATTGACCAGATAGTCAGCGCCAAAGTAAATCAGACACAGGGAGCCCTGGGAACACCTTTTATCTGGGGGGCAACAAATTCCTGGGGTGGCATAAGGACCAGGAATTTCCAGTATAACCAGTGTGAGTATGCGGATGACATCGAACCCGAGCGTATCGATGAAATCTGTGAAGAGACCATGGGACCTTATCATATGACAGGCTGCTTTGGATGCCAGGTTCATTGCAGGGCGCAGTATAAGATCCCGGAAGGCCCTTATGCGGGGGTATACGATGAAGGGCCGGAATATACATCCCAGGGTGCATTTGGTGGAGAGACTGACACACCGAGAGCTCTCACAGTCCTTGTTGGAAACCATCTCGTTGACAAGTTCGGAATGGATAATCTCGAAACAGGGAGCCTCATTTCATGGGCCATGGAACTTTATGAACTGGGCATCATCACCAGCAAAGAAACAGATGGCCTGGATCTGAGGTTTGGGAATGATGATGCAGTAATAGAGATGATCGACCGTATCTGCTACAGAAAGGGCTGGATAGGTGATGTCCTTGCAGACGGAGGAATTGCAGCCTCGGAAAAGATCGGCAAGAATTCCTTTGATTATCTCATTCAGGTCAAAGGTATGAGCAACCTTCATTCAGATGAAAGGGCAACGCCCGGGTTGGCACTTAATATTGCTACGGGGTCAAGAGGCTCTGATCATTTGAGGAGCAGACCAGCAATTGATCTATACCATCTGCCGGAAGAGGTCTTAAGGAAGATTTACAGCAACCCGGTTCCGTATGATGGGCCGTTAAGTTCCGAACATACGGAATATATCGGTAAGCCCTGGCAGGTCTTCTGGCATGAGAACTGTTACATGGGTGTAGACTGCCTTGGCATATGCAAATATCACACAACTTTTTTAGGGGCAACGCTTCCTAATTTTGAGGATTGGTCAAAAGTTCTTTATTACAATACCGGCCTTGAAATGACCCCTGATGAAATCTGGGATGTAGCTGTAAGGTGCAATATGATTGAAAGACTCTTCAACCTGAGGGAAGGGCTGGTAAGAGACGACCTCAAAAAAGGCGATATGCTGAACCATCGATATTTTGATGAGCCTTGCAAACGGGGAGCTATAGATGTCATCGGCAGAAAGATTGATAAGAAGAAATTTATTCAGATGATCGATGAATTCTATGAGCACAAAGGTCTCGACAAAAACGGTGTTCCCACACCGGAGAGATTAAAAAAACTCGGCCTGAATAATGAGCCTTCTCACTTAGTGTGATTATTTGAAAGGAGTAAATAAATGGAACCAACTAATAAAGTTCTATCAATAAGCTATGAGAAGTGCACAGGGTGCCGGCTGTGTGAACTTGTCTGTGCGGTAATGCACGATGGTATTTCCAATCCTGCCCGGAGTAGAATAAAGGTAATGAAGTGGGAGCAGGAGGGCCTTTATGTCCCAATGTCTTGTCAGCAATGTCAGGATGCCCCGTGCATGAATGTATGCCCGGTAAAGGCCATCTCCCGCGACGAAGAGCTTGGCCGGGTTGCGGTTGACTATGATGTGTGTATCGGGTGCCGCTCGTGTGTTACTGTCTGTCCCTTCGGCGCTATGAGTTTTAATTCCATAGACAAAAAGGTATTCAAATGTGACCTCTGTGATGGCGACCCTCAGTGCGTACGATTCTGTGAGGTAAACGCAATTGAATATATTGATGCTAATGACGTCAGCCTTTTAAAGAAGAAAGATGCGGCGGAAAGAATATCCATTGCAGGAAAAGAGGCTGCAGTCTTACAGACAGCTATGTAATGATACTTTTATAGCTCACGGTACTCTTGACTAAAAGATCAAAGGAGGTTTCTGGCTATAGCCAAAAACCTCCTTTTTTTATTAAGGGCTCGCTCAAAAATAACTTCACATTTTCCCATCTCAGCTTCGGGCCATCTTCGGCTGCCGCTCAATCGCGAAGTCATCGAAATAGTTCACTATTCCTCTGGCTTCACTCAATCGCAGCAGCCAAATCTCACCCAAATCTGAGCGTCAATTCTGCGAAGTTATTTTTGAGCGAGCCCTAAGGACAAAAGGATGCCTTTCCATTGGACAGGGAATAGGGAAAGAAAAAGGATGGCTATCATAGCCAGCTACTTTACTGGAGAGAGCTATGGTCTCCTTGGACCCCAGATGGCCGCTACTGTCATCCAGGAAAACACCCAATATGATTGTATTGTCATAGGTGTAGCACGGCAGGATGACAAGCGCATTCTTAAAAAATCCCTGACCGATTATTTTGGTGAGGAAAGACCCGTAATCGGCTTCTCAAATCTCAGTGGCAGAGAAGATCTCTTTTCCTTTGCAGGGGAACTTAAGAGTGAAGGCGCCATTACTATTCTGGCAGGACCACAGGCCGATGTTGATTACCTCGGAGAGAAAGACTGGCAACGGCATCCCCACCGGTTTCCGGGTCTTTCAGATAACTTCTCCTTTTCTCTGCACGGACCGGCCGAGCAAGCTATTTGTCTCTTGAAGGATTTACATGCAGGCAGGCGGCAGGATAACCCCGGAATGTTCTATCTTGGCAAGGATGGCACAATCACTCAAAACCCCGAAACAGATTGGGAGAATAAGTTTTTGAAGAAGGTGAAATGGGATAACCTTTATAGAATTGAAGAAGGAGGATTTGCCCCTCTCAAGATCACAACAGGACAAGTATTGCAGCACATAGGATGCCCGTATGCAACCAGGGATAAATGCGTCAAGATAGATTATCCCGCTTTTATGAACATCAGGAATAAGCAGGAGATTAAGCTCACCTTAAAAGGTTGTAGTTTTTGCGATGTAGCAGTTGATAAGGGATTTCATGGAGCATTAGACATGGAGACTGTTGTAGATCAGATCCATTGTCTCCCGGAGATGGAAGAGGGCAGAAAGATACCGTTTGAATTGATAAATGAGAATCCTCTCCCCAGCCTTCCGCAGCTATTGAGGATTGTCAGAAAAAAAAGTATCAAGCTTTCAAAGATCAAACTCACCTTGAGGGCAGATTGGTTTTTGAGAGGGGGAGAACATTTGAGGGAAGTACTTAGTCTGGCAAAAAAAATGAATGTGTGTATTAACCTGGCATCAATTGGCTTTGAGTCTTTCGACGATCTAATATTGCGCAACCTCAATAAAGGGCTCACAGTCAAGACAAATCTGAAAGCCGTTTTTCTAATGAGACGACTCATGGACAATTTCCCGCAGGAATTGGAATACTCAAGGAAAGAGGGTGCAATTCATGGGTTCATACATCCTACCCCGTGGGACTCTGAAGATACATCCGCAAACATTCAAAAGACCATTGACCGATATCATCTTCCTGTCGACATTCTCCCACAACATAGCACGCCATTAATCATCCATCACTCCTCAGGTCTGGCTGATTGGATCAGGGAAATTGAGAAGAGAGAAATGGTGAAATTCAAGAGATATGGGTCAATCATCGGATGGTGGCAGGAGGCGATACTGCATCCTTCTGCTTGAATTCTTCAGAAAAAACACATAACGTTCGTTCAGGTACTAAGGGCTCACTCAAAAACAACTTCACATTTTCCCATCTGCAGCTTCGGGCCATCTTCGGCTGCCGCTCAATCGTGAAGTCATCGAAATAGTTCACTATTCCTCTATCTTCACTCAATCGCAGCAGCCAAATCTCACCCAAATCTGAGCGTCAATTCTGCGAAGTTATTTTTGAGCGAGCCCTAATTATAGGATAAACGGGTTTCTTCATCCATTAGTGTCGGCTGAATAATGTTTTTCCACTCAGGATCATTCCATTCATCCACAGCATATTCAACATTGCCGCCAGGACACCCGTCATAAGTAGTATATCCGACAACTTCAGCTTCCATTTTTTTATATCGACTAAACGACCCTTCTCTGTTCCTGAATGATCTAAAACAGGTTCCTCGCACATCTGCGATAGCGGTCACAAATGATTATGCCAATTTTTATTTTTCCCTAATGATCAATCATTTCTATCTGCCTGAAGTTACCCAGAGTTTCTGGCCGGGATAAATGACCTGGTCTTTAGAAAAATTGTTGTAGCGAAGTAATTTGCTTACAGAAATAGCGTATTTTCTGGCAATCCCGCTGATGGTATCTCCGGAGCGGACCTTGTGAAATCGCCTTTTTTTGGCTTGAGAAATTGCTTTCTTTTTAGTAACAGACCGCGTTTTGGGCCTTGCGGCAATCTTTTTATTTAACCTTGCCACGGATTTACTGAGTGCTTTTACCTGATCTTCGAGACTCATTATTTTTTTGTTCATATCTTTAAGATCAAGCTGGGGTAACCGTTTCTCTATGTAATCGATCCTTGCATTGATTGCTTCTAAATTCCCTGCAAAGTTATTGCTTCCTCCCCCAAATATAATGATTGCAACCAGGACCAGAATAATGATCCCTGCACACCATAAAATAAGGACCTTTCTTTTTCGTCTTAAATCAAGAGGTGTTTTCTCCCTTCGGATATTTCCACCTTTTGCTCTATAGCCAAGATCATCAGCCGTTCCTTCCATGATCTCATCTACTCCTCCATCTTCGTCCTGGAACATACGGTCCTCCTTTTCCCTATCCTATTTGGTTTCTAAACCAGGGATTCTTATGATTGAATGCCGTCAAACAGCCCGAATCCGTAACTTTAAGTATTTTCACGGATTGTCCGGGTCAGATCAAAATAGTATTCAGGGCGACGATCCTTAAACAACTCATTCCTTTGAGTCATCCGTTTATCCCTCGCTGTTCTCACTTCGATCTCAGTTATGAAAAGTTCTTCCCCCTCTGATTTAGCGCGATAAATTAACTCACCCCCCGGCGTCACTATTTGACTTTGACCTGTAAAAGTCAGAGTGCCTTTTGGACGAATGTCCGAACCAAATCGGTTTGCAGTGACAGCAAAAACAGAATTCTCTAAGCAGCGAGTAAGCATGGCCTGCTGGCAGTGCATAAGAACCAAATTGGATGGGTGACACAGGAGATCAGCGCCCTGCAGGGCAAGTGTTCTTGCAACTTCCGGAAATATCCAGTCGAAACATATCATGATACCAATTTTTATATCATGCAATTCAATTGTTTCAAGAAGAGTATCACCAGGATCAAAGCAATCTTTTTCTGTGTTAAAGAGATGTAACTTGCGGTAAGTTTGGAGAACGCCATCACCTCCAATAAGCAAGGCGCTGTTGAATATCTTGTCAGCGCTTTTTTCAGCAAATCCGGTAACTATGAAGAAATTACACTCACGACACAATGCAATCAGGCTTGAAACAGTTGATGACCTGGCCGGGTCTTCTGCCAGTGAAAAGAGCTCAGAACGATCCTTGAAGAAGTATCCGGTAAATGCAAGTTCGGGCAAGACAATGATATCTGCTTCAGCCCCGCGTAAAGCGGACACTACCTTTGAGAGATTATTCGATACTTCCCCAAACTCTGGGGCAAACTGAAAAAACCCAACCCGATACATGTCAGTTTTCACCCGATCTTTTCAAATAATTTTCCTTTTGTTTGTTTACCCTAACGTTAGGGTTGACATAAGATATATTAACCTGGCAATTAGATAGGAGGCTGTCCGAGAATGAGATATTCTTTCCAAGATCAAGAAAGGCGAAAATTATAACCACAGGAATACATTGAAGTATTTCGAGGATTATAATTTGAGCCTGACGCAGAGATTGGGGAAAATAGCCATTCTCGGACAGCCTCCAAGTCTAACTCCGTCATGCCGGACTTAATCCGGCATCCAGTACCCACCTGGATTCCGGCTTTCGCCGGAATGACAATATTGAGGTATTTAATTGCCGGAGTAATAATATTGTCAAATACAGGCCTTAATGTCAATTTAATGTAATAGTCATGATGTGATACGGGTTTTTATTTATAAGTCCTTTCGTGATATGACTCTCATCGGGCATTGGTGGCAGGAGCTCTAACCTTTTTCCTCATTTGTGTAATGCAGGATATACGGCCTTAAGTTAGAAGGAGTATTTCCTGAGTTCGCGTTTCAGGAGTTTACCCTGCGGCGTTCTGGGAAAATCTTCCACAAAGACTATTTTCTTTGGGGCCTTGTAGGACGCCATTCGCTCCTTGCAGAACTTTACCAATTCCGATTCTTTAGCCTCATGTCCAGGTTTCAGCCGAACAAAGGCGGCCACTGCTTCTCCGTATTCTTTATGGGGAAGTCCCGCCACAGCACATTCTTCCACAAAATCATGGCGATAGAGCACATCCTCAACCTCGGTTGGATAGATGTTCAGCCCTCCACTGATGATCAGGTCTTTGATACGATCCACAATGTAGAGATAGCCATCCTCATCGGTACGGCCCACATCCCCTGAGTGAAGCCAGCCGCCTTCCATGGCCCTGGCGGTCTCCTCGGGGAGATTATAATATCCCTTCATAATGTTTGGCCCCCGAATCAGGATTTCTCCTTCAGTTCCCTCGGCTACCGGTGAACCGTTGTCATCCACAATCCTAACTTCCACGATCCCGGCTGGTGTTCCCACAGATCCGATTTTGTGTCTGTAAAGGTGGTTGAATGTTACCAGGGAGGAGCTTTCGGTCATGCCGTAAGCTTCATGGATATTGAGACCGAGGGTATCCTTCCACTGGCGAACGATTTCCGAGGGCATGCTTGTAGATGCAGAGAACGAATAACCTACCGATCGGAGGCGACTGTGGCACTCGGGAGCATTGAGAAATCGAATATAAACGGTGGGGACCGCATATAGACGGGTAATACCGTTTGTCTCTATCGACGAAATGATATCGTCCATATCAAATCCTTTGTGGAGAACAATGGTACCAAAGGCATGAAGTAAGGCATTCATTATATGGTTACCGGCAAAAACGTGATTCAGGGGCAAAAAACAGAGACCTCTGTCCTCCGTAATCATTTGTTCGTGATAGCAGACATTTTGGGCGGTGTACAGGAGGTTCTTATGAGTAAGCATGGCCCCTTTGGGTATGCCGGTGGTTCCTCCTGTATAAAGGATCACACAAGTGTCATCCCCGTCACAATCAATGCCCGGGAAGATCTTTTCCGGCGAGACCATGTCTTTTAGACGCAGGTTCGCCAGCGTGCTGTCCCTCTCGATAACCAGGATATCGTCGATTTGCGGTCTTTTTGATATGTCAGGAATATTGTCCATAAGACTCTCGGACGTGACTATGCAGGATGGTTCCGAATCTTTGAGGAGGTACTCCAGCTCCGAACTCCTATAGGCCGAGCTCACGCAAACTACAGCGGCTCCAAGTCTTATGATGCCGTAATAAATCATGATCCATTCAGGTCGATTTTCACAGTAAAGGACAACTCGATCATTTTGCTTAATCCCCCGATCCCTCAGGCAGGAGGACACAAGATCTACCGAGCTATTAAGTTCACGGTAGGTAAAGCGTGTATCTTCGAAAATAA
>Ga0233410_10000220_pt1 | contig 20231 bp, 46 predicted proteins | sample Na_anoxic_1_MG_FD_179869 | JGI IMG/M metagenome (GOLD analysis project Ga0233410, IMG submission 179869) | Seawater microbial communities from Saanich Inlet, British Columbia, Canada - Na_anoxic_1_MG | ecosystem: Environmental > Aquatic > Marine > Inlet | place: Canada: British Columbia...
GGCAGGAGTTACCTTAAGCGTCAGGCCTCAGCCATCTGCATTCCGCCGCAGCAATCCGTCGGGAAGGAGTCGCACCTACGGGGTCCATACGGACAACAGGTTTACAGCCTGCACACGCCCTCTACGCGTCTACCAACGGTTAGCAAGGTTCCCCTTGCTTACCCTTAATGCGACAGAGCATCGGACGCATCGTACGCCATCAGATGAGACTCATGGGTATGGAAGCCCGCTATGGGTCAGTACATGCCGAAGCCCCAGTCTCCTTAGGCTGGGGCTCGACGCGTTTCGGATTAAAGTGAGTCTAGTCGGCCACCACGCTCCACTCGGCGGCGTAAGCCTGGGCGTCCTGGGCGTGGCCTCGGATCGTGTCCGCGTCCCATGCTAGGGCGTCGTTGTTCCCTCCAGCGAGGTTGGCGACGAGTCGGCCTGGCGAGTAGGCCGGGGGCTTGGGACCAGCGTTGGCGAGCACGGCGACGATCACGTGGGTAGCACCGCCAGCCTCGATCTCAGTGCGCTCGGACGTGTCGACTTGGGGGTCAGCCAAGTAGGCTTCCACGGTGTAGACGATCACGAGTAGGTTGTCGACAAGCGCGGCAAAGTCGCGGAGAAGGTAGGGTTTGATCTCCCCTCGCCACTCGCGGAGCACGTAACGGCTCAGGACGTTACATTTTGGGCCTACGCCAGCCGAGACGCAGGCGAGCGCGTCATTGAGGGGGATCCCGCCCTGACCCGTCGTGGTCACGTGCTCATTTGTCTCTGCGTTAAAGTCGAACGCCTCGACAGCCACGCTTAGAGCGTTAAGGAAGCCGACGGAGTCGACAACCTTGCTCCCGACGGTCTTAGCGTCGAACGCGGTCAGCTTGGGCCATTTGTAAAAGGTAGGTTTCATAGGTTTCTCCTGGGTTCAGCGTTAATGCGGCCCGTCGACAAACACATCGTCCGGCCCTCTGGGGAGCACAGGGGCGTAAGCCCGCTACTGACCTGGAAGGCCGAAGCCCTCATGCGAGGGCTCCGTCTTTAGGTGCCGTGCGTGGACTTGTGTACAAGCCATCGACGATCGAAGGCCGCTATGAGCTCCAGAGGCCCCACGCCTACTCGGCCATCTTTCGTAGGTCCTGCACCCCGGTAAGCGCGGACGCGAGGGATCGTTCGGCTGTCTCAAGGCAGTCCCCGATGTTTGGAAGGTCGGGGAGTCCTAAGTGCCGGTTCGTGTCAGGGTCGCCACCAGCGGTGATGATGTTGAGGAAGGCTAACGCCTTCTCCGTATTCATCCTGGCGTCGTTGAACACCGCGATAGGGAACCAGACCGGCCTTCCGCTCGTTTGCATTAGTCCTCCAGCATGTAGACAGAGAACGACGTGACCCGTGCCGCTTCGGCATCGGTCAGGTGGTCGAGGGCTATCTGTTCTTTTCGGGCCAGCTTGCGTAGCTTCTTCCGCTTCTTGCGGGACGCGCTACGTTCGCCGTGGTCCGCACTCTTGTGGGCTAGCCGCACCTCTCGCTTGAGTTTGCGGGTCGCTTTACGCCACGCTGCTTGTTCGTTTCCATCGGTCATAGGGAGCCTCCTTAGCTCACCCCTAATGCGACAGTCCAGCCAACACATCGTACGGGGTCCTCATGGGTGCTTGGTTAGGGATAAGCCCGCTATTGCCCCCGGAGGCGTTTGATCCGGGCCGGGGGCGAACCCCCGACCCGGTCTGGATTACCAGGCCGTGGCCTCGATCTCCCCTCGGTAGTCGTCCTTGATCCCCATTACCTCGCCGACCTTCTTGATCGCACCCTTCACGGTGCGAGCTCCGCCGATCAGCTCGGCGACCTCCTCGTCTGAGTAGCACTCGACCAGGTAATCCCAGCCGCCCGACTCGTAGTGCTCGACCGCGTGGGCCTTCACTGCCTTCACCAGTTCGTCTTTAGTCATGTGAGCCTCCTAGCTCACCCCTAATGCGACAGGCAAGCGAACGCATCGTACCGGATCGGGCGCAGAGGGGAAGCCCGCTATGAGCTGTAAAGGGAACAAGCCGGTGAGCGCTCACCGGCTTGCCGATTCTCAGTCGCTTAATCGCGAGTTGCTTGGCTTGCCTTCAATAGTAAAGAGAAAGAGGCGGCGGGTGCTGGGTTCCCGTCGTGCCCCCAAGTGAAACGTGATCTCCTCACTCCCTTGACTAGTATCAGGAGCGGGTAGGCGTTGCACGGAGCAGCATCCGACAGGCCCTAAGCGGAGAGCCATGGCCATCACACACGCGCGACCGTGTGACTGAGAAGCGTTCAAATTGTCAAAAGCTCGTCTTGATTCACCCCTAATGCGACAGGGCGTAGAACGCATCGTACTGTCGACATAACCCCTTATAGTTTCCACTCCTCACCCTCCTGGTCGCGCATTTCCCACGTCGCAAGAGCCCTCGCAGTCGTGGCCGAACCGACCATCGCGTAGAGGATCCCATCTTTGATGTCCCATTCTGAGCAGAAAGCGCGGGCCGACTCGACCGAATCGAACTGCGTGGCCACGGGACTCCCACGGGCGACCAGGACCCAGCCGATGATGGGGACCTTGCGTGGGTAGGGTTGGACTTTCATGATGTCGACTCCTTTGGGGGCGTCAGCTTCCCTTTTCCTGGCTTCCGCTTCCGGGCCCACCAGGGGCCCTTGGCGATCACCTCAACGCCGTTCATGACGTAGACCACCGGCTCCCACTCGGACGCCTCATCGGGCTCGTCGCGCTTGGACACAGGGCCCTTCTCGGCCATGCTCCATCCATGTAATACAGTCATATGTCGTAACGGAGGCTGTTCATAGTTTCTTAGGGCTGCTCATACCTAGTAACGAAGCGGGGATTGATTCCCCTTGAGGTGTGCTAGACTTTCGTTCAAGCTCACGCGGAGGCTTTGTGTCCGCGACAGGTGTACACAAGAAGGAGGACCGAGAGCCCGCTATTGAGCTCCAAAGCCCGAAGGCCCTACCAGTCGGCGTCCGACTCGTAGGCTGCCTCGTAGTGACCCTCGTAGTCCTCGTAGCCCCCTTGGAAGGGGCCCCTGAGGCAGCCCTGGCACAGCGAACTGCGCGAGGACAGGGGAACCGACGCGCCGCAGACACATTTCATGTCTAGCTGACGGCCCGTCTCCGGGTCGAAGTCAGGGCAGCAACCACTCTCGTGGCCGCAGCAGGGAAAGTCTTCACAGGGCATAACAACAGCCTCCTTTTGGCTCACCCCTAATGCGTCGTGTCGACGCACGCATCGTACGGACCGATGCGGCCCGTCCTCGTGCGTGGGGAGCTGGAGCCCGCTATTGAGCTCAGCGAGGCAAACCGAGGGGTCTTGCGTCCCCTCGGTACGATGGTCTAGCAGCAGCCCATGCCAGCCTCGTGGCTAGCTGAGAGCTCCTTAACCATCTCCTCGACTTCCGCGCGGAAGAATGCTTCCGCTTCGTGCGGATGCATCTCCTTTGCGCTCCGGACCATCGCCCAAAGGACGAGTTTCCGAGCCTTCTCAACTTCGTTTCTCAGTTCGTTCATTCTGTTACCTCCTTCCTGTCTGCCCACTATGCGACATCACATCGATCACATCGTACGGTCATCAGACGAGAGACTCGTGGGTGTGGGAGCCCGCTATTAGTGGATCTCTCATTAGCAACCCAAGGGGTCTTGCGCCCCCTCGGGTCGGAAGCTGGGGGGAGATTACTCCCCCTGGCAGACCCAGCAACCAGGGCGAGGGCGGTCCGCGTGACCGCCGTCCGCGTGCTCCTCGCCCATGGCCTCAGAGTGCCCAGCAGCGCCGTGACCTTCGCTGGTGTCACGCCAGTCCCAATCGTCGTCGTCCCACATATATAAACCTCCTTCCCTATTACGTTCGATCTGACTTGACCGAACTGTTTAACAGGGTGTCGTCCCTTCTTCACTACTAATGCGACAAGCGCAACGACGCATCGTACCGCCCTTCAGCCTCATCAAGCTCGCGGGGGTGGGGGCCCGCTATGAGCTCGGTACACGCAAAAGCCGCATCCGAGGATGCGGCAATCCGCTGGGTAGGAGTCGCACCTACAGGGTCCATTTGGACAACAGAGTTACAATCTGCTCACGCTCTCTACGCGACTACCAGCGGTTGAATCGAGCACTTGTCGCGACTCCCGCCCCATAGTGGAACGTAGTGGACGACGCCTCCCCTTAATTCCCCCCGCCCTTACGGACGAGGCTACGAGCGTGTTCCGCGCTCTCGGGTAGTGGGGACTTTAACCCCCAGTGCTCTCCTCGCCCTTAATGCGACAGAGCATCAGACGCATCGTACTGGCATCGGACGGAGGGTATGAGAGGGGAGCCCGCTATTAGTGCCTACTCATTAAGGTCAGCCCCGCAGGGCTGACCACGCTGTTCGTTAAAGTTTAACTGAAACCCAGCAGGCTGGACCCAAAAGCTGCTCAAGGGCAGGCATATGGGTGGTAGCTCCTGGCTCAGAGTGTAGCTTTGCGATAATGTCAGCGCAGGCTGACGCGAGGCCGCGCTGTGCGTGGGTCCGATCCTCAGTGTTGGCTGAGTTCAGATCCTCAGCGTGCCCCTCAATCGCCCAAAGCAGGTTTCGGATTTGCTGTGCCTTATGATCGCTCATAGGTGTAGAAGGCTTACGCATTTGAATTTCCTCTCGCTCCCGCCCGGTTGACACGAGGGCCGCGTTTGCGACTCGACTCGGTCTGGGTTTGGCCTTTCTTGCTCACCTCTAATGCGACAGGAGCATCAACGCATCGTACCAGCACCGGACGGAGGGTATGAGCCCGCTATAGCCGCCGGGGGCTGTGGCCCACCACCGCCCGCGCCGATGCGGCGAGCGGCAGTGGGCCGGTTCTGTCTAGTGGATCATGGAGGCTCGCCAGCCTCGCTCCAAGCTGCCAAGCTCCACCCCTTCGGGGAGGGCCTCAAAGCCTACGCCGCGCACTCGGTGCATGCGACCGTCGGGCAGTTCGATCACGTCCCCGACGGAGACAGAGCGCACAGGCTTGGGCTGAAAGTCGTTCTGGCCGAACTGGAAGGCGAGGTCCAGGACGTGTCCAGGGTCCTCACTCTCGGCGAGCTGGGCGTCGGTAATGTCGACCAGTCGGGTCGGGATCGGGGTATCTTCGCCGAAGGCGAGCAGGTGAACGGTGATCTGCATGGGTGTCCTCTCTTTCTTGCCTCTAATGCAGCCCGTCGACAAACGCATCGTACCGGCTTGTGTACACGCTCGAAGACGCTCGAAGGCCGCTATTAGTCTGAGTGGGTTTGGCCCCGGCCCCTTGCGGGGCCGGGGCTGGTCTCGGCTCTAGCCTCGTGCGCGGGTCTCTCTGAGCGTCTTGCGCTCCGCTTCGGTCAGGGGCTCGTAGTCGTCGCTCTCCCAGCTCCAGCCGTGCTCGCGGTCGTCTCGCAGGGCGTGCTTCGCTTCCCTGGCGGTTAGTCCCGTTGTTCTGTCGGTTTTGGTCAGTTTGTCCTCCTCTCTGCGTCGGGTTTTGGTTCACCCCTAATGCGACAGAGCATCAGACGCATCGTACGGGAGCACACAGGGGGACATGGGCCCGCTATAAAGGGCAGAGAGGCGAGCCGGGTTTAACCCGGCTCAAAGGCCTCCAGCCATTCGGCGTGCTTGCCACTGGCCTGCACTTGGACCATGTGACCGGCCCGAGGGTCCTGGTCACCCTCCAGCACCCACGCGGTCAGCTTGCCCCCGAACACGGCTCCCGTGTCGAGCCCCATTGCGTGCTCGTGCGGGGCTGGCTGTCCGCTTTTCTGCGGCGCGTGGCCGTAGAAGGCGAAGCCCTCGCGACCGTCGTAGACGTCGGCCCAGAAGGTTGTCGACTCACCCTCGTCTCCAAGGGACACCATGTTGCCGCCGATGTCCTTCCCCTTGGCACTCAGGACGCCAGGGTTGTAGACGTGCCGCACTCGCAGGAACCGCCTCATGCGGTCCATGCGCTTGCCCCCGCCCTTGTGCCAGTCGACAGGCACCTCGCCCACCTCGCCGTGACTGGCGAAGAACGCGGGGAACATGCCCCCATGCACCATGATCAGGCCGGGGAGCGGACGTGCGACAAGCGGAAGGCTGCGGAGCCAGTCGTAGTCGCTTTGGCTCATTTCCTTCAGCCAGGGCTCTTTGTCGGCCTTGCGGAGCCCGTCCCAGTTACCCTGCTTCTGCGCCTTCGCGTAGAGGCGCATGGCCGACTCCTCGTGATTGCCAGCAATGGCAACGGAGCCAGGGTATTGGCTGACCAACATGCGGACCATGTGCATGGCCTCAAGGCTGTTCGGTCCCTTGTCGACATAATCGCCGAGAAAGGCCCACCGATCCCCAGGCTGGGGCTCTAGCTTGTAGTGGAGCGCTTCAAGCTCCCTCGACATGCCATGCACGTCCCCGATTACGAATAGTCTACTCATGTGCCTCCTTTGGCTCACCCCTAATGCGGCCCACGCTACAACACATCGTCTGGGAGTCGACAGGTGAGTAGAGCCCGCTATTGACCAGAGAGGGGGTAAGGGGGTGTCATCCCTCCTCCGCCAGTCGGCGGAGCCTCGCTTCCCGGCACTCGGGGCAGACATCTGGGCAGTCTGGCCGGGGTTTCGGCTCAAAGCATCCGGGGCAGTAGCTCACGCCTTGCCTTCCTTCGTGTTTGTCTCTCCGTTAGACTTGCTGTTAAAGCCCGCGCAGGGGCTTCGTACCTGTGACGCACGCTTCGCGAGGATCTCGCGAGCCGCCTGTTGGAGCGAACGCTCCATATCGCTCGTGTAGAGCCGACCGACGAACGCCAGCAGTTCCGCCGTGGTCATTGCTTCCATGTCAAACATGTGGTCCTCCTTGTTCACCTCTAATGCGACAAGCGCAGCAACGCATCGTACGGGTGCAGCGCTGCACGTCGGTACACAGAGTGAGCCCGCTATAAGCGGTAGCTGGCCGAGACCACCCCGGAGGGTGGCCCCTTGGCCCTTAGAAGGGGCCTCCGATCGCCTGCGGCTGGCCTGCGAGCCAGGCCTGGGTTGCCTTGACTTGCGCGTCGGTCAGGCCGACCGTCTCGCCCTCCTCGTTGGAGGAGACGAAGAACACGGGGCCCATGACGATATCCCGACCGTCGTAGATCGAGAAGTTCGGCTCGCAGCCGTTGAACTTGCCCTCCTCGTTGACGTAGAGGTCGATTCCCTGGGCTGCGAGTTCGGGAATGTGGACAAGCTCGATATACGAGCCCTCCAGGCCAGGGGGCGACACGAGGGCCTGCATGGACGCCAGGCCAGGCTCAATCTCTTTGACCTCAGCGCGGTTGACCAGGCCAGGCAGTTTGTGAACGATACGAATCATGTTTGTCCTCCGGGGTTGTGGTTGCTTCGCCCTTAATGCACCCGGTCGACAAACGCATCGTACCGGCTCCGAGGGCCGAAGGTGTTCGAGGCCGCTATTAGACCCAGAGGCCAAAGCCTACCCCTGGTCGGGGAAGGCCTCGTCCCACTCGTCGGGGGCGATCCCCGTCATGATGAACTCGCGGGAGTCCGCATCGAGGCCGGGGAAGGCCACTTGGGCACGCATACCGCCCTCCCAGGCGGCGTACTGCTCCGCCGTGATAGGGAGCTGACGGGTGACCTTACGGCCAGAGAAAGGTGAGACGCGGGTGATTTGCAACATGGTAAATGCTCCTGTGCTTGGGTTCACCTCTAATGCCCCGAGTCGACAAACGCATCGTACGGACCGATGTAGTGTGTACACCAAGGCGTCGCTCCGGCGACGCTCCGGCGAGCTGGAGCCCGCTATGGGGGCGGCTTGGCTCTAGCCGAGGGTGAGGAGGTCTCGGCTCTTTGTTTCGAGGTCGGTGAGCCTGGTGACTTTGTTTGTCTCGGCGTCGTAGCTGTAGAGGCCTGGGGTCGGCTCCGCCCAGGCTGCTAGCCTGGGGTCGTGCCTCGCGGCTTCTTGCATGTTCTTGCGTGCTTCGTTCATCGCTACTAATGCCACATCGTAACGGACGCATCGTACGGCTTACGCACAGAGACATGGGCCCGCTATTAGCCGGAAGCGAGCCGGGCGAGCCTTGCGGCTCACCCGGCTGCTGGCTAGAGCGCGGCTAGCTCCGCCCGGAGGTCGGAGAGACCGGCCCGGAGGTCGGTGACGTCCTGAACCGCCTGGCTGGGGCCGTCGAGATCGGCGAGGATACTTGCGACGGACTCCGTCTCGTGGTCGTCGCCGGAATTGCGGACCATTAGGGCGAACTCAACGGCTCCCACAATGGCCTCCTCGTGCCACGAGATCCGGCCTACGAGGTTGGCGTGCTGGAAGACTGGGAACTCGGCCAGAGTCCCCTCGCGCACCTCAGAGTCGGAGGACGTGTAAGGGATCGGACGGGTGAGGTCGGCGAGGAACTCTCCGTCTGCTCCGTCGACCGCGTAGATCGCTCGCATTAGGGTCTTGAAAAGGGTCATAAGAGCCTCCTTAGCTCACCTCTAATGCAGTCAGTCGACAAACGCATCGTACCGGCTTGTGTACCACTGTGTACCTCCTCGAAGGCCGCTATAAGCGGCTCAAGGGCAGAGCCCCTGGGGGCTAGACCCCGATCTCCTGGAAGGATTTCGCGGTCCGCCGACCTGCGGGGGTCAGCTTGACCGTTTCCGGGGTGGTCTTCAGCCAGCCCATGTGCTCGCCCATGCGAGCGAGCGCGGTGTATTCCGCGAGGTTGGACCCGAGGGCCAGGTAGAGGGTGGACGCGGGGACCGATTGGCCAGGCTCCGTCGTCTCGCCCAGGGTGGAGACGATCATGGCCAGCTTGATAATGAGTTGCTTTTGGGTCATTGGGTGAGCCTCCTTAGCTCACCCCTAATGCAGCCCGTCGACAAACGCATCGTACCGGACCCGGTGACGTGGGGACGTGGGGACGTAAGCCCGCTATAGGCGGCTCAGGAGCGAAGCCCACCCCGGAGGGTGGGCCTGGCTGCTAGGGGTGGGAGTCCTCTCCCGATTCGTCCGGGTCCATGAGTCCACACCCACGGTCCTCGGAGAGCAGCTCATCCATGAGCTGGAACCCACTCTCGTAGTAAAGGACGATCTTCTTCGGGGGGCCGAATTCGTCCGCTTCGTGATTCTCCAGCATGGCCTTGACGGCCTTGCGGGTGGGCGCTCGCAGCGAGTAGCAGTCGCCGTCTCGCAAGCACTCCGCTTTCCAGTAGACAAGTTTCATTGGGTGGCCTCCTTGGCTCACTGGTAATGCGTCGACACGGGCAACGCATCGTACCGGCTTCGATGGGTCCGATGAGCCCGCTATTAACGGCAGAGGGCCGGGAGCGCTAGGCGCTCCTCTCGCACTCAGCGCGGAAGCGCGACCAGGCTCGCGGACTCGCTTCGAGCCGATCTAGCTCAGCCGAGAACTCAGCCTCTGCAAGAGCGCAAGCGGTGACGAAGGACGCCCCGCGTTGGATCGCTGCGCGGACGGTGATTACTAGGGCGTGTCGCGTCGTCATGTTTGAACTCCTTTGTTCACACCTAATGCGTCGACACGCCTAACGCATCGTACCGGATCTGGACGGCCAAACAGGTCTAGGTCCGGAACCGCTCGCCGGTCAGAATATTCACGACCTCCTCACCGGGTCCGAACGCTGCCCGTCGCTCAAAGGCCTCCTCCTCTCGCTGCTCCGGGGTCATAGCCGCACGTGCGGCCCGATACTGGATCAGGAAGGCAGCGTTCTGACGCTGGATACCCTCACGCTGTCTAGAGGGTGCCTCGACTCCGGCCTCCCGGAAAACGTGGAGGGGGACCGCGTTGTTGCTTGAGGTCCAGTGCAGAACGCCGTCGACCGTGTAGGTTTCAGACGCTAGGTTGCGCTTCAGTCGGGCCGCATAGGCCTCGGTTCCGGGGGTGTATTCGCTGTACTTCACGTGTGGCCTCCTTGGCTCACCCCTAATGCGACAGGCAGGCAAACGCATCGTACCGGGGCCGGTGGCATGGACGGCGGAGCCCGCTATTGGGAGTGCGGCCCGGAGGCTACTCGCGGGGGACGAAGAACCGGATCTCCCCGTGCGCCTTGCCCACAAGCTCGCAGTCAATCGCATGGTGCGGATTGTCCGGCTCGTGGATACCGCACCACGGGCAGCCCACGTCCGTGTGATTCTCCAAGAACTTGTAGAGGGCGTGGTACGAGCCGATCTCGCGTGCCCAGGCTTCGCCTTGCTTGCGGTCAATCCCGTAGAACAGGTCAATGGTGCTCCGAATCAGCTGCGCGAACATGAGTGGCCTCCTTTGGCTCACCTCTAATGCGTCGACACGGCGAACGCATCGTACCGCCCACATGGGCAGACGAGCCACGAGGGGTGAGCCCGCTATTAGCGAGAGGGGGCAAGACCAGCCCCGGAGGGCTGGCCGTCTCTCAATACTCCACCCGGTCGGGGCACTTGTAGCAGCCGGACTCATAGCAGGGGTGGTACCAGGTCCGGTGACGCTCGCAGAAACCCTCGCACCCGCCGGATTGGTCGTAGGCACGCTCGACGCACGGCCCGCGCTCATGGCAGTTGCCTTCGTAGTCTACCGAGTCGGAGGGAACCTCCGAGCGACACACACCACAGTATTCGGTTTTCGTTTCGGTCGTCATGGCAGCCTCCTTTGGCTCACCCCTAATGCGTCCAGTCGACAAACGCATCGTACTGGCTCCGCCCAGGGGACATGAGCCCGCTATTAGCGAGAGAGGGGCTGGGGGTGGGCCCAGCCCTGCCCTGCTAGTTCAGCAGGGCGAGCACCGCGATTTCTTCGCGGTCCTGCTCGGCACGCGCGAGCGATCCTGCGATGATCCCGATCATGGGGTGGCCGGGGCACGACCCGCCGGGGCACGCGTCCAGGCTCGCGAGCATGGTCGCGACGTTGGGGCCGAGGCTAGCGAGCCCCAGCACGCGGCGGACTTGCCCCGCCGCAGCAACGCACGGCACGAGGGAGAAAGGGTTGAAAGGTTCGTTCATGGGTGGCCTCCTTGGCTCACCCTGAATGCGTCGACAGGCGCAACACATCGTACGGCCCCCGCAAGGGCGTTCGAGCCCGCTATGAGGCAAAGCTGCCGCCGGTACGATGCGTTTGGGCTCGCCCCGCATTCGGGGTGAGGCAATCACGCCTCACCAACCGCCTGGGAGGGCAAATGATCACGTTTATCGCGCAACCCGAGCACGAGGACCTGAACCCCGGTTCAGGGCCTCACGTCACCTTTCGGGTGGCTCCGGGCCGTCGCTCCGACGGGCCGTGGACGGCCGTGGCCCTGCCGGTGGCAGAGCTGCCCACGTTTTATTGGGCAGCACAGCACGGGGGCTGGTCAGTCGACAACGCCACCCTCGACGGTGAGCTGAAGGACCTTCAGCTCGACCCTCTGGAGGTCCTGTTCGGCCCGGTTCGCCCGGTCGCGGAACACACGGAACTCCGGGTGAGCACCTGGTACGGGTGCACCGTCCTAGAGGCCCTCTAGTCGACACCGGCCAGCCCTGGCTATGGGCTGGCCCTGCCTTGCAGGGGGAGGAGCCCGCTATTGAGCAAGGCCTCCTCCGGTACGATGTGTTCGCTCCGCTCTTGCATTAGGGGTGAGGCAATCACGCCTCACTAACCCGGAGATAACACATGATCTATCCCTTCACCTATCCCACCACCGTCGCTTGGGTCAAAGCGACCCTGTCCTACACGCAGGAGGACGCCACCGGCGTCGTCCAGCATGTGCTCGCGTCGAAGATCCAGGACGACTGCGAGTATCAAGCTGACGTGGACGGCGTTCACGTCGCCCTCACGTTCGGTCAGATTCGCGCTCACGCCCTGTGGGAGTTCGTCGGGCCGGAACAGGCCTAGTCGACAGGCCAGCCCCTAGCCAGGGCTGGCCTTTCCCCCTGGGGCGGAAGAGCCCGCTATTGCCTCGCTGCGCCCGCAAGGGGCTGCGCCCCTGGCTGCGCCGGTACGATGCGTTCGCTCCGCTCTCGCATTAGGGGTGAACCCAAACAGGAGCGAAGATCATGGCGAACTGGACCAAATTGAGCGACGGAACGTGGGGCGTGCAAACGCCCACGGGTCGCACCGGCGACACCGTTACCGTCCGCAAGGCGAACGGCGCGACGTCGCGTATCACGCTCGGCGCGTTCGTCAAGCGCACGCGCTGGGGCCGTGTCTTTCGCGTGGCTGGCCGTGCGGCTCCCGTCGCCCGTCGTGCGCCCGTGCGCCGTGCGCCCCGTGCGCGTCGTGCGCCCCGTGCGCGTGCGCCCCGTCCGGCCCCGGTCGCCCGTCCGGTCGCCCCGGTGGTCGCCCCGGTGGTCGCGTCGACCCCGGAGCCCTTCGACGCGAGCGTCGAGCGCTTCAAGCGCCTGGACCTCTCCGACGACGTCGCCGCCCCGGTGGTCGACGACGCGGAGACTGACCCCAGCGTCCTGCGCTTCCGGCTCCTCTGCCTGGAGGACTAGGCCCCTGGCCTAGTCGACACGGCCAGCCCTTCGGGGCTTTGGCCTTTGGGGGGCATCAGCCCGCTATTGCCCCGGAAGCGCGAATGCGGCCCAAACGATGCGTTTGAATCCCCCTCGCATTAGAGGTGAACCCAAGGCCAGGAGGGCCACTATGAAGCCTCAAAGACACGTAGCACGTAGAGCCGCCCGGAGAGACGCCCGAGCGTTGAAGGGCAGCGAGAACGCCACGCCAGCCAAGCGCAAAGCCTTGCGTCGGCAGCGCAAGGCTCTACGCAAGCTATTGCGAGCCGACCGATCTTTCACGCTCGACGACCCCGAGCAAGATCGAGAGCGCACAGAGCGCGGAATCACCTACACCCTTTGGGCACTGGAGGATTAGAGAATGTTCACGGTTCACGACTTGGACGATTGGGGGGTCGACAACGGCCCCACGCGCGAGGAACGGCTGGCCGACGGCCTCGGCCTGCTGGCCGACGACGAAACCTTGCGAGGTGCAGACTGCTAGCGAGTCGACACGGCCAGCCCTCCGGGGCTTGGCCTTTGGGAGGAGCAAGGCCGCTATTGGACCCTGCCGCCCCGGCGAGGGGTGCGGCCCGAACGATGCGTTTGCGGACCCGGAGCATTAGGGGTGAACAAAAGGAGAGCACTCATGGACGCCAATGAGACCGTTTTACTTGATCAACGCGACGTGTGGATTACCACGACGGCTGAGGACGAAACCTCAGAGGAGTTTGCGGACCGCGTAGTGCGGACCGTAACGCACCGCCTAGACCGCGTAGAGGCCTTGGCAAAGGCCGTCGACGCGCTGATTGATTAGTTCCCTCCCTCCCCAGCCTGAAAGGCTAACCCCCATGCCCCTCCCTCTACACCTACGCCCCACGCCCCTGCTAGACCGCGTTCGCGTGCCCGAGTGGGCACTAGACGAAGGCTGGACCCTTGAGGAGTGGGACGCCTTCGTTGTCGACTGCGAGGCGGAGTTCGTACACCGCACGAACGACTGCGCCGAGGACTGGGCCGAGTAGGCCCTTGGCCTTTGAGAAGCGAAGGCCCGCTATTAAGGCAGACCCCTCGCTCCCCGGTACGATGCGTTCGGTGAGCTGCTGCATTAGGGGTGAAGCAAAGGAGCTTACCAATGACTGACCCCTGTGCGTGCGGTGAACCCGCGATTACGACCCGAACGATTATCCGATTCGGGGTGGAGTGGGATCACGAGAACGATCGCCCTCTAGGCCCTGGCCGCGAGTTCGCCGAGGTTATCCCCATGTGTCGCTGGTGCGCCGAGGCGCGAGACGAGATCGTTGTGATGGGACGCCACGCCTAGCGAGTCGACTCGGCCAGCCCTTCGGGGCTGGCTTTGGCTTTGGAGGACATGGGCCCGCTATTGCCTGCATACCGGCTCCCCGCCGGTACGATGCGTTTGGTGGGCTGCTGCATTAGGGGTGAGCCAAGGAGGCCAATCATGTTGCGAGATTGCTACGGAGACAAGAGCAGCCCAAAGAAGATCGCTAGGGCAATGATCTACGACAAGCTGTCGGTTCTGCTGGGCTACTGGAGCGAGGAGCAGTGGGCCGAGGGGCTCACCGACCGCGAGCGCGAGCTGGTAGGGGGCCAGCTCCAGAAGGAGTGTGACAGGATCGCAAAGCGACTCGGATACGTGGAAATTCTCCATTCCTAGAGACGGCGTCGACAAGCCCTGGGGGCTTAATCTTGGAGCTTTGCTGTAACGTCCTCATGAGGCGTTGCAGTGGGGCTTTGAGCTTAAGCCCCTTTGGCCTTTGGGAGACGTGAGCCCGCTATTAAGGCCAGCCGCCCTCTCGCCCCCGGTACGATGTGTTTGCGGACCTCCCGCATTAGGGGTGAAGCAAAGGAGCTTACCCAATGACTGACGAGCACGCCCTAGACCGCCTGGAAGCCTTCGCAAACACGCCTGACGCGTGGTCAGGGCGTTACCCTACGGACGCCGAGTGCGACGCGCGAGCCCGTGAACTCGGGCTCGCATGAGCGCCCCGCAAACCCTAGTCCGCGCGTGCCAGACTTGTGGCACGACGCGTCGTAACGTCGTCCTGATTCCAGAGATCAAAGATCCCGAGGTAATCAGCCTCCGTTGTCTCGCCTGCCACGAGCGCACCGAATGGGCGATAGTTCGCTATGAGCCCTATGTGTCTCGCGTCCGTCCGCTTTTTCCCGTTGAGCGTCGCTAGCGAGTCGACACCGGCCAGCCCTTCGGGGCTGGCCTAGCTCTGAGAAGCAGAGAGGCCGCTATTGGCCGAGTACGAGATCCGCTCGCCGGTACGATGTGTCTGATGCGCTGCTGCATTAGGGGCGAACCCAAACAGGAGCGAACAGCATGACCACCAAAATGAAGACAAAAGCGGAGCAGGTCGCGGAGTTGGAAGCGGAGTTGGTGGAACTCTACGCGGAAGCGGAGGAGCACGGCGGCGGTTGCTGGTGGTGCGAAAGCTGCGGTAACGGTGAGGGCTGGCTCCGTCGCGTGATGGAGAGCCTTGCGGTGCTCGGCGTGCCTCACGCGGTGGAGTGGGTCGCGGAAATGGCGAGCTAGCTCCCGAGTCGACACCGGCCAGCCCTTCGGGGCTTTGGCCTTTGAGGGGCATCAGCCCGCTATTACTCGCTGCGCTCGCAAGGGCCCGGAGGCCCCTGCAAGGGGTCAAACGATGCGTCTGATGCGCTGCCGCATTAGGGGTGAACCCAGAAAGGCCCCCAAAATGAACAACTCGAACAACCGTCTCGCGCGTGACCTCATTTCTCTTGAAGGCAAGGTCTGGGAAGCGATCGAGCGCCACGGCCTCGACGTGCACGCGGACGGTGAGCATGTCCTGGTAGTGGTCGCGGGTCTGCTGCTGGACGCGCAAGGCGCGATCCCTGGGGTACCGTTCACCCCGGAGCCGCGCTAGTCGACACCGGCCAGCCCCAGGGCTGGCCCTGCCATTGGGGGGCATCGGCCCGCTATTAAAGGGGGCTACTGGCAGACCCCCGCCGGTACGATGCGTTCGCTTCGCGCTCGCATTAGGGGTGAACCCAAACGAAAGCACCGAATATGTCCGCACCCTACGCCGTTTCGATCCCCGCCGTTCGCGCTGTCCGCAACCTAACGGGGCTCTCGCTTCGCGAGTCGCTGGCGCAAGTTCGCGCAATCGTTTCGCTCGCTAACGTGGGCACCCTTCTCCCCGGTGAGGTTTTCATGGACACCCCCCTTGGCCTTGTTCCCCTGTCTGAGATCTACGCTGTGGTCGGCGTCGACAATGCGGCCCAATCATGGGCCACGTCAGACTAGGGTAGAGCTAGGTCGACAATCGTGCGTGTATCGGTTGCACGGCTGGAATGGGCTCCCGTAAGGGGGCCGGACGGCGGAGAGGGTTCGATCCCCTTCGGGCGTCGACCTAGCTCCCCAGACTGGCCAGCCCCCTGACAAGGGGCTGGCCAAGACTCTTTAGGACCGATGGGCCCGCTATTGCTCGCTCCGCTCGCCGGGGCTGCCGCCCCGGCTGCCGCCGGTACGATGTGTTTGATGCTCGGCTGCATTAGGGGTGAACCCGAACGAAAGACCGAACGCTATGAACGCCAACATTATCGCCTCATTCGCTACTTGGAACGCCGCCGTGGCCTACGCCGCCGACAACCTCATGACCGGGGTGGACATTGTTGAGGCCTTCGGCGAGTTCCACATTGTGGAAACCGCCACGCTCGCCGAAATGGCCGCGTCCGAAGCTGCCAACCCCGTCGAGGGCTAGTCGACACCGGCCACCGGCCACCCTTCGGGGCTGGCTTTGGCTTTGGGGGACATCAGCCCGCTATTGGCTCGCTGCGCTCGCCGGGGCTCCGCCCCGGCTCCGCCGGTACGATGCGTTCGCTCCGCTCTCGCATTACAGGCGAACCCGAACAGGAGCGAACAGCATGGCGAACGAATGGATCAAACTGAGCAACGACACGTGGGGCGTTAAGACCCCCCTCAGCAGCCCCGCCCGCACGGGCGATACCGTCACGGTCACCCGTGCGAATCAGACGACGTCCGACGTGGTCTTGGGGGGCCAAGTCTCTGAGGATCGCTGGAAGCGCGTGTTTGTGCTCGCCGGTAAGGCGGTCCCCGCCGCACGCCCCGCACGTCGCCGCCCCGCACGTCGCCGCGCTCGCCGCCCCGCACGTCGCCGCGTGTCGACCCCGGCACCCCGCGTGGTCGCTCCCCGCCGCGTGGTCGCTCCCGTTGCCGTTCCGGCTCCGGTATTCACCCCCGTGGTCGACGACCCCGAGACGGACCCCAGCGTGCTCCGCTTCCGGAACCTTGACCTTGACGACCCCACCCCCGTCGCCGCCGCCGACGACGACGACGCGGAGACGGACCCCAGCGTGCTCCGCTTCCGGCTGATAATCCTAGAGGATTAGGCCGGGGCCTAGTCGACAGCCCAGCCCCTTCGGGGGCTGGGCCTTTGGGGGGCATCAGCCCGCTATTGCTCGCTCCGCTCGCCGGGGCTGCCGCCCCGGCTGCCGCCGGTACGATGCGTTCGCATGCGGACCGCATTAGAAGCGAACCCGGAGGTTGCCATGCGATTCACGTTCGAAGAAGAGACCGAAGAAGAGACCGAAAACGAGCTAGGCGGTAGCTCATTCCTGAACGTCACGATCAAGCGAAGCCAGACCGTGCTAGGCCAAAGCCTAATCGGTGGCTCGTTTCTCCCGTCCGATCAAATCCAAGAAGAAGAAGAAACCCCGAAGCTGTGGGGGAACTATCGCGGTTCGCGATACCTAATCATTAAGGACGAAGGGGCGTACATGTCGCTCGCGTCGACACTAGGCGGCGACACAATCAGCGTGTCTAGCTGCAACGTCTCCGATATTTCGGAGGATTCGACCACAAAGGAGAAGATCTGCACCGGGAACAACGATTGCAGGAAAATAGGGCTCCGCCAAGGGGAGTTTTGCGAGCCTATCAAGCCTTCGGAGGGGCTGCTACGCTACCCCCGCCCGATCTAATCGGGCAGCGAGTCGACACGCCGAACCGGCCAGCCCTTCGGGGCTGGCTAAACTCTTGCCACCGATGAGGCCGCTATTGCCGCTTGCTGGGCGCTTGGCGGTACGATGCGTTCGCTTCGCTGCTGCATTAGGGGTGAACCCAAACAAAGGATAGAACCTCATGCTTACGACCGAGAAAAGCCCCCGTCAGCTCCGCCTTGAAGCCGCCCAGCGTGGTCTAGGTCGCTTGATGGAATCCTCCGCCGGTTTGGGTGGGGATTACGCCTTGGGCCTCATGGCCGCGTATGACGCGCTGACGGCCAGCCTTTTGGAGTACACCAACCCCATGGCCTTTCGCCTTAAGGCCATGGGCCTGCTCGATAGGAGTGGAGCGAACTCCTAGCGAGTCGACAGGCCAGCCCTTCGGGGCTTTGGCCTTTGGGACCGATGAGCCCGCTATTGCTCGCTCCGGCCCTGCTTGGGTCGGTACGATGCGTTCGCTTCGCTCCTGCATTAGAGGTGAAGCAAAGGAGCTTACCCATGTCCAACCCAAGCAACCCCACCCAAGCCGAAATCCTAGCCGCGAGGGACCTCGAAGTGGCTGAGATGTGGGAGGACCACGAGCAGACGGCGGAGTCGTTCTATCGCGATTACTACGGGGACCGGCTCCCCGTCGCCGTCGCGCGGTTCCTGAGGAACGATCCGGTGGCGGATTGGTGCGAGGATCGCGCCTAAGCGAGTCGACTGGCCAGACCCAAGGGTCTGGCCTAGCCCTTGCAGACGATGTGGCCCGCTATAAAGAAAGCATGGGCGTTCGCCGGTACGATGCGTTCGCTTCGCTGCTGCATTAGAGGTGAACCCAAACAAAGGATAGAACCTCATGCTTACGACCGAGAAAAGCCCCCGTCAGCTCCGCCTTGAAGCCGCCCAGCGCGGTCTAGGTCGCTTGATGGAATCCTCCGCCGGTTTGGGCGGGGATTACGCCTTGGGCCTCATGGCCGCGTATGACGCGCTGACGGCCAGCCTTCTGGAGTTCACGAATCCTACGGCCTTTCGCCTTAAGGCCATGGGCCTGCTCGATAGGAGTGGAGCGAACTCCTAAGCGAGTCGACACCGGCCAGCCCCGAAGGGCTGGCCTTCCCATTAAGACGATGCGGCCCGCTATTACTCGCTTCGCTCGCTGGTGGGCTCTGCTTGGGTGGTCCCGTACGATGCGTTTGATGCGAGGGCGCATTAGAGGCGAACCCAAAGCAAAGGACCGAACATTATGACTACAAACGCACGGACGCTAAACGCACGCTTGAACGCGTGGCTACGCGCCTCGGAAGGGTGCGCGTTCGCGAAGATCGCCGCGCAGTCGCTCACGTTTCGCCTGCCGGTGGCCGGTGACGGCGTGCTATATACTTTCCCGGTGGCCTACGCGGCTCCTAAGCCGGTGGAGGGTTACGAGCAGTCCGACTTTGAGCTGTTCTAAGACTGTCGACAGGCCAGCCAGCCCACGGGCCTGCCAGGCCAGCCAGCCCACGGGCCTGCCAGCCTGTCGACAGCCCACTAGGCCAGCCCGAAAGGGCTGGCCTAGTGCTTAGACCGGCATCGGCCCGCTATTGCGCGAGTACGCCCCTGCGGGGCTGCCGCCGGTACGATGTGTTTGATGCGCTACTGCATTAGAGGCGAACCCAAACGAAAGGCCTCTCATGAACACCACTTGCAAACGCTGCCTCGCGACCACCACCACCACCACCGTTCGCGTGAACATTGACCGGAAGGGCGATGGCCCCGTCCCCCTGTGCGTGGACAGCCACGCGTGCTGCGTGCGTGCGCGTGACGCGCGTGACGCGCGTGACGCGGAGTTTGCCCTTGAGTGGGCGGACCACAAAAAGCTGCTAGCCGCGATACCGTTCCTCCTCTAGAGGAGTCGACAGGACAGCCCCCGAAGGGCTGTCCTAACCTTCGCGGAACATGCGGCCCGCTATTACTCGCTTCGCTCGCTGGGGGACGCTGCTTGGGTGGGCCCGTACGATGCGTTTGGCAGGGGCTCGCATTAGAGGCGAACCCAAAGCAAAGGACCGAACACTATGAGCAACTCAGCACAAGACACGATCGCCGCCTACCTTAACGCGAGCGAGACCCTCGCCGCTCCCGGCGCGTTCGGTCGCGAGCTCGCCGAGACCGGATTCTCGGCCGTCGGCGGCTACGGGTCGGGCTCGTACTCGATCACCGAGATCGCGGAGTGGGATGCCCTCGCCGCCGCCGAGCGCGAAATCTACGCGGCGTTCGGTGTCGACTCGTGCGAGTGCTGTGGTCCGATCCTCACCGCCGAAGGGCGAGACGCGATGGACCGCGCACGGGCGGAGCTGCTCCCCCGGTGGTATCTCCGCCGCCGCCCTGGCCGGATTGGCCTGTAGGCCAGTCGACACGGCCAACGGCCAGACCCAATGGTCTGGCCTAGCCCATTGGGAACATGCGGGCCGCTATTGGACCCAGGGGGCCTCCGGCCCTGTTCGGAGCCGGTACGATGCGTTCGCTTCGCTCTCGCATTAGAGGCGAACCCGAACGAAAGGCCTCTCATGTCTGACACCTGCCAGCTCTGCTACACGCCTAACACTAACACCCGCGTCTCCAGCCCCATGCTGGCCGGTGGCTCTATCGTCGTTTGCGTAGAGGCTGACGCGTGCTGGGACCGCGAGCGCGTGGCCCGTGCGATCCGAGTCGAGGAGTACGAGGAGCAGGACCGCTTGGAGTGGGCTCGCGAGCTGGCCTACCAGGAGGAGCAGGACGCGCAAGACGCGGCCTACCTGTCAGCCGTGCGCCTGCTCTACTAGAGCAGTCGACAACGGCCAACGGCCAGACCCTTGGGTCTGGCCTAGCC
>Ga0233410_10000221_pt1 | contig 20199 bp, 20 predicted proteins | sample Na_anoxic_1_MG_FD_179869 | JGI IMG/M metagenome (GOLD analysis project Ga0233410, IMG submission 179869) | Seawater microbial communities from Saanich Inlet, British Columbia, Canada - Na_anoxic_1_MG | ecosystem: Environmental > Aquatic > Marine > Inlet | place: Canada: British Columbia...
GGGGGAGGGGGGGGGTGGGGGGGGTGGTCCAGATTTTGTATTATGAAAATGGAGCCGGGGGATGTGGCCACTGAGGGAATCCTCACTCTTTCAGCTTAATTGGAAAACGACTGGGAGTTGCTCCATATTTTTTAGTAGGCTAAAGGAGCTGATCCTTTTTCGTGTGATGCGTAGGTGAGGGGTATGTGGGAATGGACTGGGGGGCCGATGATCGATGCGCTTGGGGGGATCGATTGGAGGGGGACGTAGGCGATTTGAGAAGAAAGGTTTGATGGCTTAGCATCCTTGAATTGTGCTTTGGCCGTGTCCTTGTCGGTGCTGATAATGAATACGATAGCGACAGAGTGTGCTTGGGCCAGGGGGCTGTAGGATTCTAGTAGATCAATGACCTTATATGCGTCGTAGTTGGACGTGTCGTTTTCGATGAGTGTGGCTTCGATCAAAACGAGCTTGGGGCAATGGGTGTGGAATGTCTCGAAGAGCTCTACGATGTGGGTGCTCGGTGAGTTGGATGTACTAGAGATGCGAATAGGGAGCAGCTTGATAGCTTGCGCTGCATCCTTTAGCCTATTGAGTTGGGCCTTACTTGGTTTGACCCCTGAGTGTCGGTCGTATCTGCTGTGGGTTGTGAGCAGGTGGTCGAGGGTTTCGTGGGGGTCTCGGTAGGTGGTAGTGATGAGGATGTCGGCTTCGGTGGGACCAGAGCTATCGAGGTGTTGTTTCGCTATGCCCCAGAGTAAGGCGTCGTGGTTTCTCGGGTGAACGAGTATCGCTGATGTTGCTCCAGGGGTGAGATGGCTTGTCGCGAAATCAATAGTATCTTCAGTAGGTAAGGTGAGGAGCTCAGCGAGATTGGATTCATAGATCTCGAGGAGATCCCGAAGTGTGTCTTCGATTGTGTGTTCTTGGGGAGAAGTCATAGGGGGTTGAGTAAGTAAGCAGAATGGTGGGACATCTGCGGGGGGAGTCTGAGTAATTGCTTTTTGTAGTTCCCCATATTGGGAATGGTGTGTCTAACGCCTTCGACGGGGTCGCTGACGTCTCCATCTCTTCTCGGGATGAGGTGTATGTGGCAGTGCATGACAGCTTGGTCGGCACTCTCACCATTATTGACAGCAATATTGAAGGCTGCTAGGGATTTTCTTTTTGGTCGATCTGTTCGGAGGGGCTGTCTAAGGGGGGTGGTGCCTCATCGGTAATCAAGCCTTTTTTGCTGAAGTTCGCTATTACTCTTTTTTTGAATTCCTCTTTAGTCTCACCTTTTTTTACTGCTGATAGGTTCAGCTTTTTCTTATTATTCTTCATTAGTTTGGTGTGTTTTAAATTGCTTACTACTTCTAGGGATTTGCTTTTTGGGTGAGTACGGATGGCATCATTGACTTGATGATACGGTTCATAATTGGAGTTTTTAAGAGGTTTTTCTGAGAGGGACGCTGGTGATTTAATATATTGAGGATAGTCAATCAGAGTGAATGAGCCAAGAGCTTAGAAATGATTTAAGCCAGTGATATACGATCCACTCGGAAGGTGCGGTGTTCGCGACGAAGGTGACAGTAGGCGGAGATGTAGCGGTGTGGTGCGTCGGTAATGGTGAACACTGACTCAACTGTGGCTAGCCGGAGTTGGCGAGGATTAGAGCCCCCGAAGTAGTAGAACGCGAGAGGCTGTTGGTCGTTACTGCTTGTGAGGAGTTGTTGGATGACGGGATCATTACTCTCAGTGACTGGGTAGCGGATGTTTTTGCTCCAGTCGTGCAACTCGCGGTCGTGCAAACTTTGGGAGCTCTCAGGGATGGAAGCGTTTGCGGAAGCTGTGCTAGCTAATGTGCCGAGGCCGAGTAAGCGAAATAGGGATCTTCTGGTAATCATGGACTCATCTTATGAGGAGGGGTGAGACATTTATGGACCTAGGGTGGATCAATTCAATAAAATCATGCACACAGACAGCAGACTTGAGCGGTGTGGAACATGAAGAGAGCGCATTTCTTATTGAGACTGACGAATAATTACCATTTTCGAGGGTATGAAAAACCCGTGGAACGCTGATGGTTTCGTCTTATTGAGAACGATAAGTTAACACAATATACAATAATGCGGCGTGTAAATCAGCGCTCAGTAGGGATTCTACGGTAAGTTCTGATCTTCTAATTATATTTGATACTTGAAAGTGTAACGTAACACTTCATGGTTTTGTCTAGTTTATGGATTTCACTAAATTGACAGGCAAGAAGAAGGAGCTGGATACCTATAGAAATACCGACGAAGGTTTGCCGCTAGGCCTGGTTAAGAATCTCGATGATTGGTTTCGAGTAGAGCTTACCTACACCAGTAATGCGATCGAAGGGAATACGCTCACGCGTCGTGAAACGGCTCTGGTCGTGGAGAAAGGTTTAACCGTTGGCGGTAAAAGTCTGCAGGAGCACCTAGAGGCGAGTAATCACGCATATGCTTTGGATTGGATCAGGGAGTTGGCTTCGAAGCCTAAGGCTGTACCGAGTGAAGGCGAATTGCTTCAGCTACACTCATTGATCTTGCGTGGCATTGATGATGAGCATGCTGGGTGCTATCGAAACGTCACTGTAATGATTTCTGGTTCGAGTGTTGTTTTGCCGAATCCGTTCAAAGTTCCAGAATTGATGGAAGAGTTCATTGCTTGGTTAGCAAAGGCAAGAACTCTCCACCCAGTGGAACTCGCTGCTGAAGCGCATTACCGATTGGTTACCATTCACCCATTTATTGATGGTAATGGTCGTACAGCTCGACTCTTGATGAACCTCATCCTCATTAGTCACGGCTACCCGCCAGCTATCATTAGTAAGAGGGATCGACTCGCCTATATCAGTTCGCTGGAGAAGGCCCAGTTGGGAGGCTCGCTTGATGATTACCTGAAGATTATTTCGAAAGCTGTGGATCGCTCACTCAATATTTACCTTAAAGCAATCAAGGGGGAAGACGCGGAACCTATCGAAAAAGCACAAGATTTGGTTAAAATAGGGACTATAGCGAAGCAAGTTGAAGAGACCGTGCCAACCATACGCTACTGGACAAAGGAGGGGTTGCTGAAGGTGTCCGAGTTCACGGAATCAAAGTACGCGCTTTATGATAAAGAGGAAACTCTTGAGCGTGTCGGGAGAATCAAAGGGCTGAAGAAGCAGCGTATGACTTTGAGTGAAATCAAAGAGCTGCTTAGTTAGGTTGATGTGTATGGGGAAAGTTACTCTGAATGTCGGATATTTTTGTTTTTATCCGACATGGCGGATAGATTAGCGCTTTATCCGACATTTCAATTTTCCATGTAATTGTGAAACACTGGGAGTTTTGTCGGTTTTGACAAGAGGGGGGGACTATATATCGAGAGCTGCCTTAGTTTTCGCTTCGGCGAGCATTTCTTCTAGTTTGCGAATCATAGCCGGAGACTCAGACAACTTCTCGACTAACTCCGCCGGGTTCAGGTCATTCATATCCATGTTGTAGTTCACCTGCTCTTGGCGTTGGATCGGGGTGCCAAGGGTGTAGCTCATCACGAGTGTCAGAGCCCGCTCTCTTGTTCTGTAATCTGGCCGAGTGTTTCCGCCCTTGGTGACAATGTCAGCATGGAGCATATCCTGGAGGATTTCAGAAATTTGATTAGCTGAAACAGCGTCACGCATAACCTGAATGAGGTCTGTGCCATGAGAGGCCTTATTCCATTCCTTTTTTGTGATACCTGTAGGGGATGTGTTAGAAGTCGTTGACATGATTTTTGTAGTTACTTTATGAGCCATTTTTGGCATTTTTCACGCACGCGCGCGCAAGATCCTGTGATTTTAACTACAATTGATCGAATTGAACAACATTCCCTAACGAGAATTACTTCCGGATTAGAACGATAATTACGATGGTATCAGGGATTAAAAAGTGGAGAAGTGGAGCATGTTTTTGAGTTTATCTGTTTAGTTGAGGTAGGTGCGTTGAATGTAGTCACGAACCAGATGTTTCATTGCATGAGCGTGGAGACGTCGGCGGTTTTTTGGACTCTCGTTGAGAACCGCGGGCATTTGCCAAATCTTTTTAGTGTTAGCGATAGTGGCAACCTCATGGAGGTCTTCGAAGCTGAGTTTATCGAGAGCTTCAGAGGCAATGTCGTGGAGCCTTCGAAAGACACGCTCAGCCACTTCACGTGGAACCTTGTTCAGGTAGAAATAACCTAGCTCTTCATGAAAATTATCAAGATTCTCGCTATACAAAGGACCTAGATTATATACTTCCTTAAAAACTTTTTCAAAGACTGTGTTAATTATTTCGTTCATACTGCGATGTATTTTTCGGGAGTTAGTTTTACTTCCCCATCCCAACGGTAGGCAACCATTGGACCACCCTTGGCGACGCTGTAGTCGAGGCAGGCGAGGTTAGTGAGCTCTGGCTCAAGCGGGCAGTTTTCAGGCTTGAAGTAGTGACCAAAGAACACAGGTGGTTTATCTTGGGCGTAGCCAGGGATTAGATCGGCAGTTTCATCAGGGACGGGTTCCGCTGGAATGTCGTAGTTACCAGCAGGGAAGACTAGGTCACAGGCCTTCTTGCCTTTGGGGGCCGGGTCGAACCAACGCGCTCGGAAATTGGCTCGTTCAATTCCCGTATGATCAAGGTAGGTATAACCATCAGGCATTGGAATTTCGTACCCTTTGAGGACATCTTCCACCCAGTTGTATTCTGTGCGGGGCATGTTGTCTTCTATAGGCTTTGTGGCGGCTTTGATGAGGAAGTCGTGGTCTTTGAGTGTTTTACCTTTGAGGGCCTTGATAGCATTCGCATTCCAGTAGGCGTGGACAAGGCGTAAGCCGTCCAACTCGAGGTAGAAGGGGAGAGTCTTGAACCAATCGATCCAGCCTTTCCATTCTTGGCCATCGAAGCCGCCTTTAAATGCCTCAAGTGTGATTTTCAGACCTTTGTCTTTATTGGGCAGATGAGGACGAAGGTAGCCACCGTTCCCATCTGGTGTGGCGTGGGCAACTGCATTGAACTCATGATTTCCCATCACAGCCACGGCCTCTTTCTGATCGACCATCGCCTTAACTATTTCTAGTACGGCTGGAACGTTGTGGGGGATGTCGCCTTTGGGATCGATGAAGTCACCTAAGAAAGCGGCTTTTCGTCCTTGTGGGTGACGGTAGCACCCATCGACCAACTTGTAGTCTAGAACGGTTAGTAAGAGGAGTAGTTTGTCATGACACCCGTGGATGTCGCCGATTATGTCGTATTTTTGCTTTTCCATTACGTTACTAATGTAACATGAGATAGTTACTTTTGTATCGCTTAAATTACATTATATGTAACTCTATAGTCATGTTTGAAGAACTCTTCTCGAAGCAAGGATTGTCAATGGATCGATTAAGGAATTTCCTGCTCGTCGTGGAGAAGGGAAGTATAGCTGAAGCGGCTGATAGAGAACCATCTAGGCAGAGTCTTATGAGTCGTCAAATTCGTGAGCTTGAGGCTTTCTTCGAAGTGGAACTTACACGCCGGAAGGGGAAAACAATCGAAGTGACTGATGAAGGCAAAGAGCTAGCAATATTAGCAAGGCGTTGCTTCAGTCAACTAGAAGACTACAAGCTAAGGAAATCTGGAGAGAGGCCAGTGTTGAGAGTGGGAGCAGGGTTCAGCACAATGCAGTGGGTGATTACTCCTCACACTGTGGGATTAGCTAACTTGTTGAGTGCTGAGCTAGAAATGGTCCAAATGAGAAGTCGAGCTACCGAAGGGCTGCTCAGAACTGGTGAGATTGATCTTGCTGTGGTCCGGAATGATGCGATCTCAGAGAGTAACGGGAAATTGATCATCCTGCCTATTGGGGGATCTGGATATTCTTTGTTTGGAGCAACAAATACAAAGCTCCCCCTAGCTGTTCCGACGGGAGGCGGGCAATTCGCTCAAACGGTGATAGAGGCAGTAGGTGATCAATACCCAGATCGAATCCATTGTGAATCTCTACTGCAGATGGCAAGCCTGGTCGCGTCTGAGCAAGCATGCTCAATTCTACCTGACATTGCTGAGGCTGGATACAAACGAATGGATTGGGTCAAGAAGACTCCCTTCCCGGCAATAAAGCATTACCGCCGTGAGTGGGTTCTAGTAGCCAATAAAAGACAAATGGAAGCTAGAGGTATTGATATGGGTAAAATAGCAAAATTGGCAGAAATTCTAAAAATTCAGTAATCGCTTAATCTCCGGACCTAAACAAAAACTAGTGGTTGAAAACAAGAATCAGAATCTACAGAGGATTTATATGGTGTCTCCAGTTGCTATTGTGTAGGCGGAGGTGAACGAAGGCTTGTATATTCAAATTACAGCTTTCTTAAGTAAATTTAAAGGACAGGGGTGTGAAATTTGTCCCGTTTTGGTCCTGTCTCGAAACCTTCATTTTGCTGCATTTCACTGCATTTTAATGAAACGGGACAAATTATCGACGTTAGTGAGCGGAGGTCTGCACCCTATATAAATAAAGGGCTCAGGAGTTATCCTGAGCCCAATAAAATGGTGGAGGCGAGGGGAGTTGAACCCCTGTCCTAAATGCCTTTCAGGCAAGCGTCTACATGTTTATCTGGCGGATTTTTTTAGGAAAGAGGTCGTCCGTCAGCCACTTACTCTTGTCCGATTTTCCTGTTTAGTCTTACTATCTGACCCGGAAACCCGATCATCAAGCCAGCCTATTAAGTAGTCGCGATCCCCCGTAATAGGCGTGTGGGTTCAGGCGTCACTGTCAATTAAGCAGCGAGTGCGAGCTCGTTAGAGTCTGCAATTATTTGTTTTGATCGGCTTTTTAAGAGGCCAGCTGATCAACCTCTACATGCAACAGGCCTTCCAACATCCAGTCGAAACCAAAACGCCCCCACATCATTTTATGATAGCAGATGCCATTTTATTTCGCCAATACGTTAGTACTAGTAGCAAATGAGTGTTCGCACAGGTACTGGCGATTTGCAACCGAAAAGATGACGGTTTATTGGGCAAAGGTCGAAATCTGAAACCTACGGCTCGAGTGTGGATGATTTTGGTAGATAGGGGAGGACGAAGACGTCGTGGAAGTCGTAGGCATCGGCAAAGTCGTTACGGTTGTCGCTGTCCTGCTTACCGAACATTCCTTCTTCAATTAGGTTGAAAACCATATCGCCAACGTGCGTGCAGGATTGAATTCCCCACTCTGCGAATAAGGTGGAAGCCATCGGTCCATATTCGTCAATGGCTAGCTTTCGGAAGCCATCGAGCAATTCTTTAGCGGTGACGTGCTGTGACATATCTGGATCCTTTTTGGTGTGTTCTGTGACAGTAAAGTCGAGAGCTTGTTTCAAAAAGGCGTATGCATCGGGAGCAAATCGAGGATCACGCTTGTGGATGTTGTAGAGGGCTTGGTCAAAATGCATTGATTGCATAGCTCTGAGAGTGGGATTCTCTAGGGAATGATGCAAGCGAAAGCTGCAAATTTATTCAGATGTGAAACACGTACGAGTAACGCACACTTAGATTGTGAATAACTTGTGAACGAACTGTGATTTATTTAACAATGAGGGGGGGAGGTGGTTCAAGTTTAGCTGTAGAATTGGTGTCAGGTCGATAGATAGCCATTTTGTGAGATTATGGCTTATTAGTGGGGGGGATGGTGTGTCGGATCATTTTCTTAGGGGTCATTTATTATGTAAGGCGCCTGTGGTGAGTGAATTGAGTGTGTTTATATGAGGTGTGTAGACTGGGGTGCTGTCATTGTATAAATGGGACTCAAATCGGGATCGGTGTGTGTGATGGGTTATCTTGTTGGATTTAGGACAAGCGTTTGATGATTAATGCTGGTAGGTGGTGAGGGTGATTGTGAATAACTTGATTAAAGTGTCCGTAAGGCATTGGTAAATAGTTAGTAAAGTGGGTAGATTTGGTTTGATCTAAAATTATCGTACAGTTCTTTTGCTATCTTGAATCGCTTTGCTATGGTTCAGCTATGCGCATCGGAATCTTGAATAGTGGAGGGGACTGTCCCGGACTGAATGCCGTGATTCACGGGGTTGTAGGGGCTGCTTCAAAACTGGGGATGGAAGTGATTGGGTTCCGCGATGGATTCGAGGGGTTGTTACCTCCGGGTGACTTTGTACGGTTGGACCCAGAAGATACCGTGGGTATCATGAAATTAGGTGGAACGATTCTGGGAACCACGAATAAAAGTCATTTTGCGGCGAGGATCGGGACTGATGATTTAAAGGAGATCGCTGAAAAGGTGGTTGATTTCACCCGTGAGACGCTGAATTCACTGGGGATAGATGCTTTGATTGTGGTTGGTGGCGATGGCTCGCTAGGAACTGCTTTGCACCTTTATAAAGCCGGAATACCTGTGATAGGTGTGCCTAAAACGATCGATAATGACTTGCAGGCCACAGCGATGACTTTCGGCTTTGATAGTGCGGTATCCTGCGTCGTCGACGCCTTGGATAGGCTCCATACCACGGCAGTGAGTCACAAGCGGGTGATGGTAGTAGAGGTGATGGGACGTTCTGCTGGATGGATCGCGCTTTGGGGCGGGATTGCCGGCGGCGCGAATGTGGTCTTGATTCCAGAGATAAACTTTAGTTTAGAGAAGGTGGCTGACTGTATCAAAGAGCGCGAGTCCAAAGGGAACCATAGCACGATGATCGTTGTCGCTGAAGGTGCTAGTCTACCTGACGGGGACTTGATCACTAAAGGTGAGCAAGGTAAGAGTGTTCGATTTGGAGGTATAGGTGAGGTGATAGCCAATCGAATTTCAACGCTGACAGGAAAGGAAACGCGAGCCTGTACATTAGGACACCTCCAGCGTGGCGGAGAACCCACGAGTCTGGACCGCATTCTAGGAGCGCGATTTGGCGTCAAGGCTGTGGAGCTGGCGAAGGATGGAGAATTTGGCAAAATGGTGAGTTATCAGGCTTACCATGTTGACTCGGTGACCATTGAGGAAGCTGTGGATAAGGTTCGTAGAGTGGATCCCGATGGTGAAGTTGTGAATACAGCACGTGCTATTGGTATATGCATGGGTGATTAGCATGTTGATGGTGGCTGAATAATGGGCCATATTGTGCGCAGTTTTGCCGCGAAGGAGGATAAACACCAACGAAGTCGGTGAGATTTTCGGAAAATAGTCAAATTAGTAAGGTTGATGTGTATATTCTGCTTGCTATGAATGCGTGTGGTCCTACATTTCCCGCTCTCTCACTAATGAGAGGAAATGATCATCATCTTCCGGCGATTCGGATGTTGGAGCCTCAGGTTCCGAGTCGCTTTTTCTGGGGCAATGCAGGAAGAGAGATGAATCAATAATCATAAACAAAACAATAAATGAGCATTAATGCTGAACTCTCGGACTTGATCGATTCAAAGTTCCGTGAATTTAAAGAAGGTACTATCGTCAATGGTACAATCATCGACATCCGTCCACAGGTAATCCTCGTAGACATCGGCTACAAGTCAGAAGGCGCTATCCCAACAGCGGAATTCGAAGACGAAGAGATCGAAGTAGGTGACGGTGTAGAAGTCCTCCTCATGAAGCTTGAGGATGACAATGGCATGGTCGTTCTTTCCAAGGAAAAAGCTGCACACAAGCAGAACTGGGAAAAGATCGTCAAAGTTTACGAAGACGGTGGACTTGTCAAAGGCAAGGTCAAGAGCGTCGTCAAAGGTGGCCTCATGGTCAACGTTGGTGTGGAAGCATTCCTTCCAGGTTCACAGGTTGACATCATCCCACCAAAGGATCTTACTGAGTACGTTGGTAAGGTTTTCGAATTCAAAATCGTTAAGGTCAACGACGAGCGTAAAAACATCGTTCTTTCACGTCGTGAAGTTATCGAAGCTGAGCGCGCAGAACTCCGTCAGCAGTTCCTTCAGACAGTTACCGTTGGTGACAAGGTTGAAGGTCTCGTTAAGAACATCACTGACTTCGGTGCGTTTGTTGATCTCCAGGGAATGGACGGTCTTCTTCACATCACTGACATGTCATGGGGTCGTATCTCACACCCATCTGAGATGGTTCACATCGGTCAGTCAATTGAGGTTCAGATCCTCGACGTTGACCGTGAAAAAGAGCGTGTTTCTCTCGGCATCAAGCAAATGCTTGATAACCCATGGGCAGACATCGAAGCGAAGTACCCTATCAGCCAGCAGGTTAAAGGTAAGGTCACTAAGCTTCTTCCATACGGAGCATTCATCGAAATCGAGCGCGGCGTAGAAGGTCTCGTTCACGTTTCTGAGCTCTCTTGGGTTAAGCGCATCACACGTCCATCAGACGTTCTCGAACTCGGTCAGGAAATCACAGCAGTTGTGCTTGGTATCTCAATCGAAGAGCAGAAGATCTCCCTCGGAGTTCGCCAGCTTGAAGAGAACCCATGGGACGCGATCGAAGCTCGTTACCCAATTGGTCAGCGCATCACAGGCGCAGTGCGTAACCTCACTACTTACGGCGCGTTCGTAGGTCTTGAAGAAGGCATCGACGGCATGATCCACGTATCCGACCTTTCTTGGACACGTAAGATTAACCACCCATCTGAAGTCCTCAAGAAGGGCGACGAAGTGGAAGCTGTTGTTCTTTCTATTGATAAGGAAAACCAGCGTGTTTCCCTCGGTGTTAAGCAAGCTGAAAACGATCCATGGTCCGACATTGACGATAAGTTCAAGGTTGGTGATCTCGTTAAAGGCCAGGTGGCTAAGATCGCATCATTCGGTGCGTTTGTTAACCTCCAGGACGACATCGACGGTCTCATCCACATCTCTCAGCTATCTGAAGAGCATGTTGAGCGCGTCAAGGACGTACTTAAGGTTGGTGACGATGTGGAAGCACGCGTTATCAAGGTGGACAAGGTCGAGCGTCGCATCGGACTTTCCATCAAGGCTGTGGAGTACTCAGAAGACGAGCTCAAGAAAGAGTCTCAGTCATTCGAGACGCTCAAGCCTTCCAGCGAAATGGTTGGACTCGAACAGGCATTCAATCTCGCTTCCAGCGAAGAGTGGAGCCCATCAGAGGACTAATACCTTCCGTAAGGAATCAATCAAAAAGCGTTCTGGGTCCGCCCAGAGCGCTTTTTTTTCTCATATTTTTGCGAGAAGTTTTAAGCCCTCAGTTTTCAGTGTTCAAAATGGGGCAACTAGGCTAACTGTAATCTAACTGCTGTTTCCGAGAATAAGACGAATGTGTTCTTTATAGACGTGGATTGAGGAACTAAGAGCTTACTGAAGATGTTTATGTGTATAGAATTCCCATTTGATGAAAAATCACCAACCACTTGGTTGTTTCTCGTACTGGGGTCAGTAACGCGTTCTCAGAAATAATTATAATCAGTCAAATCTGAGTAATCTATGGAAAAAAAAATCCAACATCTATTAGAGCGATTCGACACTGGACAAGCATGTTTAGTGGGTGTTTCTGGCGGGCGTGACTCCGTTGTTTTGTTAGATGTTTTAGTGAGGGTAGGCTTCACAAATGTTGTGGTGGTGCATGTGAATCACCAGCTCCGAGCAGAGGAATCGGATGGTGATGCCCGTTTTGTAGAGAAGTTAGCAGAGCATTATGGGTTAGAGTTTTACAGTGAATCTGTGGATGTGATTGCTCTGGCGAAGTTAGAGAAGAAGGGGGTGGAGTTGGCTGCACGTGAAGCTCGTCACGCTGTCTACGTCAGGGCGCAGAAGAAATACCTAACAGCAGGTGTTATGTTGGGTCACCATGCTGAGGATCAAGCTGAGACTGTGTTATATAACCTACTGCGTGGCTCTAATAGTTTGAAGGGGATTAGGTTCGAAAGCTCGGTGAATGTTGATGGTGTGACCCTCAGGATTGCCCGCCCATTGTTAGAGGTGCGGCGCTCTGAGATTGATGCCTACGTTCAATCTCAAAAGTTAGAGTATCGTGATGACCGGAGTAATAATGAGGGGTTCACTGCGCGTAACCGTCTACGCCATGAAGTGATGCCGTTACTCAGAGACATAATGCAGCGGGAGGTTGTCGTATCGATCAATGGAGCTGCGGAGGCGAGTATGGAGCAGAGTGATTTTTTGGAGAGGTTGGTAGATTTCGATAAATTCTTAGATCCACAAGGTAGGATTTTCTTACCGGCGTTAAGCGGTCTTGACTTAGTGCTTCAGCAATCAGTAATTTTTCAATATTTGATGAGACACAAGGTTCCGGGACTGAGCAGGGAACTCATTTCGGAATGCATTGCTATCTGTGATTCTGGAGCAGCGGCAGCGGCAAAATGTAATTTACCTGGAGGTAGATGGCTGAGGCGAAAAGAGCAGAGATTGTTCATTCAGGAGTAGCTCGTTTTTTGATCGCGAATTTCGCTAATGTCGCGAATTAAATAAATTTATTGAGGAGTGAGTAAAGTTCGATTTTCGGAGTTTGAAACGATTGTGAGGTCATTTCGGTCATTCTTTGGCTTATGCGCTTGAAATGTGTCTCTTATGGCCTCAGCAATAGAGCACAAAGATTTTATAGAATTTATTATGGGACGCGCATTTGAAATCAGAAGAGGAGCAAAAGAGAAACGCTGGGGCAAGATGTCCAAGTTGTTTCCGAAGTTAGGGAAATCAATCACGATGGCGGCAAAAGAGGGTGGTGATGACCCTGAAATGAATGCTAAGCTTCGGGCCGCGATCGCAACCGCGAAGGCTGAAAACATGCCTAAAGATAACATCGATAAAGCGATCGCACGCGCGACTGCCAAAGATGCCGTCAACTACACTGAGATTAACTACGAGGGCAAAGGTCCACATGGTGTTTTACTGTGGGTAGAGTGCGCTACCGATAACAACACGCGTACATTTTCTAACATCCGCACGACTTTCAATAAAAACGGAGGAGGCCTACTGCCTACAGGTGGCTTGGAGTTCATGTTCTCGCGTAAGGCTGTGGTTCAGTTTACCACTCCAGACGGTTTTGATGTTGAGGAGGCTGAGCTGGAGCTCATTGATCACGGTCTAGAGGAAATCGAAGCTGAAGGGAACGAGGCGATCGCGTTTGGTGATTTCACGAGTTTTGGTTCACTTTCCAAGGCGGTTGAAGGTCTCGGGGTGGAGATTACAAAGGCTGCTCCTGAGCGGATTGCTAACAGCCTGGTCGAGTTCACTGAAGAACAGATAGGTGAAATCGATATTCTCATCGAAAAGTTAGAAGACGATGAAGACGTGCTGAACGTGTTCACTAACATAGGTTAGTTTTTTACTTGGGGTGGTAGAGTCCCAGTAGAAATCCGAGACTCAAAGCCAAGTCTTTGAGTAACACCTTCAAAGGGGCGTTCGCAAATCTGCGGGCGCTTGTTTGTATCGGGGTGTCGATGACGCTGTATTTTCCAATCCGTTTTGCTCGCTGGCAAATATCGAGGTCTTCAAAGCTACTGAGTTCTTTGTAGCCAGTGAGGCTATCGAATAACGACCGTGAGAAAAACAGAGCTTGGTCGCCATAGCTCCAGAATGATAATCGACTTCTCCAGTATGCGAGATAACTGGTGAACCTGAGTAATGTGCTTGTGTGGGTGAATTTTCGGCGAAAACAACCACAATCGATGCCGGCGAGGAATTTTCGTCTGAGTAGATGAGCTGCATTTATGGGTAATTGAGTGTCGGCGTGAAGGAATAGTAGTAGGTCAGAGTCGCTCGCAGCGGCTCCTAGATTCATTTGAATAGCGCGGTTGGCGGACTTAGAGCTAAGTAGGGTGAAACTAGGAAGCTCTTGGAGTTTCTCGCGGCTTCCGTCATCGCTGCAGCCATCAACTATGATGACTTGGTCGAAGTCTCTTAGAGCTGGTTGTAGTAGACATTTTTCAATACATAGAACTTCATTGAATATAGGGATAATCACGGTGATTTTTGGTGGGTTATATTTTTTTTCAATGGAGGCCATGAATCATTGTTGTTTTTGCGAAATTAGCGTAGTCTCGCACTGTTGTCATCAGTTTGGTGATATTCCTTCAAGTACATGGTTCAAAAAGGGCAGAAAAAAGTTGTGAAAGCAGCTAAGGCAGCAGAGGCGTCGAAGATCTTAATAGTTCTTGCTAGTGTTGTTCTCGTTATAGCAGGCGCGAAGGCGTCGGCTGAATTTGTGGTGCCTGTATTGTTGGCGTTTTTTATAGCTACTGTTAGTTTTCCTATCACGCATTGGCTGCGCGAGCATCGTGTTCCGCGCGCGCTGGCTGTCTTTATCACAGTGCTTGTAGATTTTGCCTTCCTAGCTGGGGTTGTGTTGCTAGGCATCATGTTGATTGGCGAGTTGCAGAGCAAGTGGGAGAGTAAGTATTACGATCTAACGAAGGAGCGAGTCACTCAACTGGCAGACAATACTTCTGAATTTATGGATCAGTGGGGGATGCTCACTATCGGTAATGATACTTCGGAATCTGATGTTGCGGTGCCTACAGCTATCGAAGTGAGTCCTCGCGAGGAGTCACTTAGTGAAAGTGAACTGGCAGTCTCTGAAGGAATTAATGCCATTACAGGTCCAGTGGTGGCGACTCGACCCGGTATAGATGTGCTGAGTGAAGAGTTCTTGAAATACCTTAGTGTCAATAAGGTGGTGCAGCTGGGAACAGACTTTCTAGGTAAACTTGTTTCTTTTCTAGGAACAACATTCATTGTGATGTTGTTGACTGTGTTTATGCTGAGTGAGGCGCGAATGTTTGGTCGCCGATTCAATGCTATTTGTGAGGCACGAGGCCCAAATATTCAGCGTATGCTGAGTGCAACTAAAGACATTCAGCGCTACTTAGGGATCAAAACTTTGGTTAGCTTGGTCACAGGTTTTATGGCTGGAGTTCTTTGCTGGTCGGTAGGATTGGAGTTTCCTTTACTGTGGGGTATTTTAGCATTTGCGCTGAACTATATACCAGCGATTGGATCTGTGATTGCGGGAATTCCACCAGTTTTACTTTCATTGCTAGTTACTGGAGATTGGAAGCATGCAGTTGTTGTGGCTGGAGGCTATCTTCTTATCAATGGATTCTTGGGAAACTTTCTAGAGCCCACATTACTAGGCCGTCGCTTTGGTCTCTCTACCTTAGTAGTAGTGATTTCGGTGATATTCTGGGGTTGGATTTGGGGTCCGATTGGGATGCTTTTAGCGGTACCACTGACCATGCTAGTCAAAGTCGCCATGGACAACAGTGCTGACTTCCGCTGGATCGCCGTTGCTATTAGCAAAGAGGACAGGAATACGGTAGGGATTAGTGATGAGCAAATGCTGATGGATGCTGTGGCTCAATCACATGAGGCTGAAGAAAAACGCCAGAAGTTGTCGGAGGATACAATTAAGCTATCTAAGATGTTTCCAGAGTCTTAGGAACTCTTTTTGGAATTGTTGAACCAAGGGCTTGTGATTGGTCACTGTGATGTTCTCGTTGTTAGAAGTACAAGCTGAACGTGTCCAGTTGTAGCTTCCGTTGAGTAGCTTCACGTCATCGGCGATGGCAAACTTGTGGTGCATGTGGGCTGATGTTCTATCGTGCACACAGTCGATTCCTTGGCTTTCTAGGTAATCAAAGTCTGAGCCAAGGTCTTCTGATTTGTCGTCGTCAGAAATCACGCGAACCTTCACGCCACGCTGGTGGGCTTCGACTATTTTCTCGACAATGCGGTTGTCCGTGATGGTGAAAACGCAGATGTCGAGCGTGGTCTGAGCTTCGCGTATGAAACGCTGGATCCGATGGAGGCAATCTTCTCCAGGGCTAAAGTAGGCGGACGATTTGACGACGGCTTCTTTCGAATACAAAAGTTTGGTTACGCTTTGGAGCCAGTCCATGGCAGCCAATTCACCAATCTCACCGATGACTTTGGTGGCGAGTCGGAATGCGAGTTGGCGGACTTTCGCTTGTTCGGAAGCATTGCCCTGAATGGTATTGAGGAGCTCCTTGAGTTCTTTGCGCTCGGAACGAGAGATGGAAAAATCCTCCAGAGAATCTGCGAGGACTTGTTCGATGTCAGTGGGCGAGAGCATAAATGTAGTGTGAGCGTCTCGCTCACTTTAAAGACTTCTCGATAGAGTCGGGAAATAGTCGCTTTGCTATAGATGTTAGAGCGACCGAGACGGTTGCACCAAGATAGAATATTAGTCGTTCTTGAGAACGCGGATGAAGGCGTCCTGTGGGATATTCACTTTACCGATGGACTTCATCTTTGCTTTACCCTTTTTCTGCTTCTCAAGAAGTTTGCGCTTACGTGAAATGTCACCACCGTAACATTTGGCTGTCACGTTCTTACTCATCGCAGAGATGGAAGAACGGGCGATGATTTTCCCGCCAATAGCGGCCTGGATGGCAACCACGAAAAGTTGGCGAGGGATCACTTCTTTGAGCTTTTCACAGAGTTTTCGACCATAGCTTTCAGCTTTGTCACGGTGAACGATAGTAGAAAAAGCATCCACTGGCTCGCCAGCAATCATGATGTCCATTTTCACCATCTTCTCTGGGCGGTAGCCGTTGTGCTCATAGTCCATCGAGCCGTAGCCTTTTGTCATGGACTTGAGGCGGTCGTTGAAGTCGACGAGAATTTCAGAAAGCGGCAGTACGCAGGTGAGCATGACACGCATGTCGTCAATGGTCTCTGTGTTTTCCATCATACCACGCTTCTCCATGATGAGTTTCATCAGGTCACCGATGTGATCACCGGGGGTCATAATGAAAACGCGTACCATGGGCTCGCGGATCTCTTGGATCTGCTGTGCATCTGGAAGCATGCATGGGTTGTCGACGATGACATCTTCACCATTCGTTTTTGTTACCTCATAGATAACTGACGGGTAGGTGGAGATGATGTCCATGTTGAACTCACGGCGGAGGCGCTCCTGGATGATTTCCATATGGAGAAGTCCGAGGAAGCCACAGCGGAAGCCGAAGCCGAGAGCTACTGAGGACTCAGCCATGAAGGTGAAGGCGGCGTCGTTGATTTGAAGTTTTGCTACGGCGACTTTGAGTGCTTCGTAGTCGGAAGTGTCTACTGGGTAGATTCCTGAGAATACCATTGGCTGGATCACTTTGAAACCTGGCAGAGCTTCTTTGCAAGGTTTGTTGGACTCGGTCATTGTGTCACCGATCTTCACTTCACTAGCAGATTTCATGTTGGCGATCACGTAACCCACATCACCAGCAACGAGTGTGTCGCGCTTGGTCATTGATGGGGTAAAGACTCCCACTTCTTTGATTTCGTAGGCATTTGAAGTGTGAAAAAGTTTGATTCTTGTGCCGCGCTTCATGCTGCCAGACATCACGCGCACGTAGGAAACTACCCCGCGGAAGTTATCATAGAGTGAGTCGAAAACAGAGGCGCGAAGTAATCCGTCGTCACTGAAATGCGTCGGAGGGGGAATGCGCTCAACGATAGCCTCGAGGATATCCTCGATGCCTATACCTGTCTTAGCGGATGCTGGGATGGCCTCTTCCGCCGGGATACAGATGATGTCTTCGAGCTGCTTGTGTACTTTCGGTAGATCGCAAGAGGGTAGGTCGATTTTATTGATGACGGGGACAATCTGCAGCTCTTGCTCGTTGGCAAGGTGGAGGTTTGCCATCGTCTGAGCTTCCACACCCTGAGCAGCATCGACGATGAGGATAGCTCCCTCACAGGCTGCGAGTGAGCGGGAAACCTCGTAGGAAAAGTCCACGTGACCGGGAGTGTCGAGTAGGTTCAGCTGGTAGACCTTACCATCTTTAGCTGGGTAACTCATAGTCACTGGGTGTGACTTGATCGTGATACCGCGCTCGCGCTCGAGATCCATGGCATCCAGGTGCTGGGCTTGCTGATCGCGTTGAGCAACAGTTTGCGTGAACTCTAGTAGTCGATCTGAGAGTGTGGTCTTGCCGTGGTCGATGTGGGCAATGATGGAAAAGTTACGTGTGAGCTCGATGGACATATCTCAATGATTGGTTTGATTGAAGCCCGCTGCTTAGGTGCCAGCGCGCTCCAGAAAGTGTGTGAACGAAAGAGAATCCAAGATCGTGTGATTTTACAGGAAAAAGTGTCAATTTTCAGTGATTTACCTCTGTATTTGTGAGATTTAGCCCAGTTGCGTCATCTAGGTGGAGAAATATTGGCGGATGATTTGATTATCTGAAGTGGTACTGAGGCATTTGAGACGTTTTCAAGAGATGCATCCTATGTTAGAAATTTGGACATGAATTTGAAGTCGCTGGCAGTTGTCACCCTTGGAGGGATGCTTTTGTTCCTCGTTTCCTGCTCACCAGCGCATCGTTTTTACCAGGCGCAGACTTCGGTGCCGGAGAAACCTTGGCAGGGGACGTCCGGGAAATGGGGCGGATATAGTGATAAAAAACTCTCGAATGGGGGCCACAGGGTGACGTTTAGGGGTTACAATGAACCTGACCAGAGCGCGTGCGCGTATTTTGTGACTGTCCGAGCTGCTGAGTTGAGCGTTCTGGATGGGGAAACGCACTTTTTTAGTAATGGAGTGACCACTGATATCACGATCGAGGAAAGTAATTTTCCGATGCGTGTGATTCCCGGGTACTGGGATGAGATTCCCATTGTTGAATATGTTTCCGACCATAAAGGCAATGTCATTCCTGTGAATACATACCGATCGGTCTGGGTCCCACCTGAGCGTATCCCACCACACACAGCGATCAATAAAATCAATACTGCTTCATTGAGTATAAACTATAATGGGACTGGGCAAAAGTATGACTCGATTTCGATTCTTCAAGGAGCGCATACCAATCAGCAAAAACTAGGAAGGGTCAGTCTTGATCCTAAGGCGGTAGAATTTCTTAAGGCTGTTAGGACTGACTAAAAGAAATTTAGAATTGTCACTAATTGCTGATTGCCGAATGCTGCAAAATCCGTTGTTCTCTCATACATAAACTGAGAACTGTATACTTTACGATGACGGAGAAACTAAAATTGCCTTGGGAGAGAGTTGGGTCGGAATATAAAGCGACGAAAAAGAAAGTAGGAATGTTGCTGGATCTCGATCGTTGTGTGGGTTGCCATTCCTGCAGCGTGAGTTGTAAGACCGAGCACGAAGTGCCACTTGGCGCATTTCGTATGCGTGTGCGCTATCTAGAACGTCCTGACAAGCCCACGATAGCCTTTGCTCCGATGATGTGCATGCATTGTGAAGATGCGCCATGTCTGGATGCGTGTGATAACAATGCGATTGCCCGGATGGAGGATGGTCGTGTGATCATACGTGAAAACAAGTGTGACCTTGACCGCGATTGTGTGAAGGCTTGTCCATACGGAGCTATCTTTATCAACGAAGAAAAAGAAGTCGCTGAAAAGTGTGATTTCTGTGTCCACAGAACCGAGGTCGGCCTCGAGCCAGCCTGTGCTGATAGTTGCCCGAGCCAGGCGATCCAATTTGGTGATCTAGCTGACCCTAACGACCCAATTTCTCTGAAAATTAAAGAGAAGGGTGCGAAGCCGTGGAAGGCGAGCGCAGGGACTAAGCCATCGGTTTTCTATATTGGCCATGAAGAGTGGATGGAGGAAAAGGTCAACACTGGGGTGCAAATCGACCCGAAGGATGAGGACATCACCTACGAGCAGAACAACCTTAAAAATCTCTAGCACATGCATATTTCATCAAGACGATCCTTCCTCAAAGTTGGAGCCACCGCATTAGCGAGCGGGCTTTTACCTAGCCTCTTTTCCCCATCAGCTAATGCCGCCAAAATTGATATTGCGCGATTGGTTAAAGGGAAAATTGATTACACCGTGGCGAAAGCGACTCCGACAATTTGCTTTGGTTGCACGAACCACTGCGGGGTTATCGGCTGGGTGCAGGACGGTCGGGTTCGTAAGATTGAGGGCAATCCACTAGATCCTAACAGCCAAGGAAATTACTGCTCCAAGGCGCAGGGAATGATCTCGTACACCTACTACCCAGAACGTTTGCTCTACCCGCTGAAGCGCGTGGGCGCAAGGGGCGCAGGGAAGTGGAAGCGGGTGTCATGGGATGAGGCACTAGACGAAGTGGCATCAAAGCTCCGACCACTACGCGAGCAGGGTATTCCAGAGGAATTTGTTTTCCATTACGGCCGCGATAAAACCAAGGGTTACACAAAGCGATTCACTAATGCCTTCGGAACTCCGCACCGACTCAACCGTCGTTCTATTTGTTCGTCTAACCGACGTGCACCATTGATGAGCTACTACGGTCGCGACTTCGAATGGGAGACTCAAGATTTTGAAAATACCAAGTACGTGGTGAACTTCG
>Ga0233410_10000222_pt1 | contig 20108 bp, 15 predicted proteins | sample Na_anoxic_1_MG_FD_179869 | JGI IMG/M metagenome (GOLD analysis project Ga0233410, IMG submission 179869) | Seawater microbial communities from Saanich Inlet, British Columbia, Canada - Na_anoxic_1_MG | ecosystem: Environmental > Aquatic > Marine > Inlet | place: Canada: British Columbia...
TCCGATCATTTGCTGCACCGCTGAAATTCTTTCAAATCTAGCGCTGCGTGACGGAGCATTGGCCAAGGTCGACGATGTCATCATGGACGAATTCCATTACTATTCCGACGCTGAACGTGGCATCGCGTGGCAAATCCCATTACTCACCCTACCCCAAGCGCGCTTCACCTTGATGTCAGCCACCATCGGCGACACCCATTTTTTCCAAAAAGGTCTCACTGAGCTTACGGGAGTTGAGACAGCTCTCGTCCAGTCCGACCAACGACCAGTGCCACTAGAATTTGACTACTCAGAAACCTCTCTGGTAGAAAAAGTCGCCGAACTGGTAGAAAACGACAAAGCTCCAGTCTACCTCGTGCATTTCTCCCAACGCGCGGCCGCCGAGTCAGCACAAGACCTTCTCTCACACAACTTCTGCAGCAAGGAGGAGAAAAATAAACTCACTGAAGCTCTGCAGAAAGCCAATTTTAAATCGCCGTACGGCAAAGAAATCAGCAAAATGCTGCGCCACGGCATCGGCATCCACCATGCCGGCCTGCTGCCAAAATACCGAATCCTCGTAGAGAAACTGACCCAGCGTGGATTGCTCAAGGTCATTTGCGGCACTGACACTCTCGGTGTTGGCGTCAACGTCCCGATCCGCTCAGTCCTCTTCACCCAGCTCTGTAAGTTCGATGGCTCTGGGGTAAAAATCCTCACGGTCCGCGACTTCAAGCAAATTGCCGGTCGTGCTGGCCGCCGTGGATTCGACGACCGTGGGTTTGTCGTCGCCCAGGCCCCGGAGCACGTGATCGATAACCTCAAGCTCGAAGCCAAAGCTGCGGCGTCGACTAAGAAGAAAAAAGTCGTCAAAAAGAAGGCTCCAGATTTCGGCTTCGTTTCATGGAACCAAAACACCTTTGAAAAGCTAGAAGCCTCAGCCCCCGAGCCACTTAAATCCAGCTTCCGCCTGCGCCACAACCTGATACTCAATCTGCTGAGCCGCAAGAATGAGGACGGCTGTGCGGCGCTCAAGAAGCTCATCAACGATTGCCACGAAACCGAGTCATCCAAGAAAAAGCTCCGCCAGCAAGCGGCCAAAATGTTCATCGCCCTCGTCCGCGGTGGTGTGCTCACCATCATCCCCCCAGCCGATCGTAAGCCCGGGCCAAGCTCGCCAAAAGTTCAACTTCACCTCGACCTGCAGGATGATTTCACCATGAATCAGGCACTTGGCCTCTATTTACTAGAAACCATCCCAGAGCTCGACAGCGAACACCCGAACTACGCCCTCCAGGTCATTTCTCTCATCGAGTCGATCCTCGAAGATCCAGCAGCCCTGCTAAAAGCGCAACTCAGCAAAGCGAAAGGCGCACTCATCGCCGAACTCCGTGAGGAAGGAGTCAGCTACGATGAACGCATGGAAAGACTCGAAGAAGTCACCTACCCACAACCTGGAAAAGATTTCATCTACGACACTTTCAACAAATTTCGCCTCAAACACCCATGGGTCCAGTCCGAAGGAATTCGCCCGAAGTCCATCGCCCGTGAAATGTTCCAGGAATACATGGACTTCGAGGACTACATCAAAGACTACAAACTAGAACGCTCTGAGGCCATCCTCCTACGTCACCTTTCCGAAGTCTATAAGGTACTCGCTCAAACTGTCCCGCCAAACCTAAAGAACGACACCCTGCTCGAAGCTGAAGCCTACCTCAAAGATCACGTCACTTCAGTTGATTCCTCACTTATCGATGAGTGGGAGCTGATGCGTAACCCTGACTTCCTCGAAGAAAAGGAAGCGAAGCAAAAAGAAGCTGCCGAGCGCCCACTGACTCATCAGAAGAAGAAATTTATAAAGCTCGTGCGTGAGAAATCTCTGACAGCCCTCAAGCACCTTTCCTACGACGACATCCCAGCTTTCTTGCAGCAATTTCAGCCAAATGACCCTGAAGGAGTAGCATGGACGACAAATCGACTCAATCCGATCATCGATGCCTACTTCGACTCCGAGCACCACAGCATACGTCTCGACCCAGAAGCCCGCAACATGAAGCACACCAAGATCGACCAATCATCTGACAAAAATCATTGGCAAGTGACTCAAATCCTTTGCGATCCAGACGAACAAAATGATTGGTCCATCAGCTTCAAAGTCGACCTCAATGCCTCAAATCTACAAAAAATTCCCGTTTTTCAGTTAGAAAACCTATCAGCTATCAGTTAGTTATAGAGAAATGGGGGATCCCAGCAGCTTTCTAATAGTTGAACAAATCGCTTTCTAACTCGAGGTGAGCTTTGCAGAGTATGTAATCCTTAGGTTTATGCCTATTGGGTACCTGCTATGCAAATTCAACTCTATCTCAGCGACGAAGTGCAATCCCACTTCAGCATCTCCCCGCAAGACATCGAGAATGACAACGCCACACCGCTTTCCTCAAACTGGAAAGCGCTCTGGCGTTGTGAGCACCTCGTCAGCACTGACGACCAACTCGAGCACCTCTTCCTCTTCACCAATGCTGTGAGCAAATTTAGCCTCATCATGGTGGATCGCAGCAACGATCTCGCTCGTCTCCTCGGTTGTTTCCAGCAGCATTTCTTACTAGCGCTTCACGAACACGGTTGCCCGTTCCCTGCGACTGAAGTCGAAATCGACTTTCAGCTTCTCGAAGGAAACCCATCTCAGCTCACCCAGCACATGACCTTCCTAGGTGACCTTGCTATCGAGAAGTTGCTCACAAACGACATCGACATTGAAGCCACTGAAATACGCCTCAATTCCTACGAGAGCATCTCACAGCCAATCTCCGCCAGTGACGCCATGCGCCAGCGCCTACAGCCGAGCCAGAACGTTAACGTCGGCCCTACAATCGTCCCCTTCACAGCTAAAGCTGTAGCAAGGTGAAATTCCGCAGCCCGAGCAATTACCCTAACAACCTCTTCAGCGTTTCGTCACTGACTGGTCGGACATCGCGGATATCTCCACCGACCATTTTAGCGAGTAAAGCAGTGCAGGATTCTTTGGCTGCTTCATTTTCGAAGTCCATGCCAACAAGGGCGCGACCGACGCGCTCTCCGGAATATTCGTAATTGAAATAACATAGGCTGGCGAACTCGCTGACTTTCTCCATGAATTGCTGGAATGCTCCAGCGCGCTCAGGGAATTCTACATTCACAAAGAGAGGGAATGTGAACAGCTCTGGCTCGTAGTTGATGATCCGGTAACCGACGATTTCCTCAGTAGAAACATCAGCCGCGGTGACTCCGCGAAGCTCAAGTAATTGGTCTACTTTTGCGTAGTCATCTGCAGAGCCAATCATACCTAACACTGGGTACTGAACCTCTGTGCCAACGCGCCCGTACTGAAGATCAACGATGCTGACCTCCTCTGGAAGATCTTTAAGGAAGCCGAGTAGCGAACCATTCCCTTCAGGAATCGGTACACGTAGAAATCTACGCTGCTTAGAGCCTATTCCTGCCCGTCTGGAAATATTGGATAGTTGGGCAAAATCCATATTCGCCCCACTGATGATGCTCAGCACCTTCTCGCCTGGCTTGATTTTTCCCGCGGCATAATCCTTTGCAATCGCCGCCAAGCCCATTGCTCCACTCGGCTCAGGAATCGCACGGACTGTTTCCCAGAGTCGGCGAACACCGTGGCAGACTTCGTCATTGCTCACTGTGACGACTTCCTCGAGGAGCTCGTTACAGATTTTAAAGGTATTGGCCCCCGCTTTTCTGACAGCCGTGCCGTCGCAGAAAACATCGAGGTATTCGAGCTCAACGGGTTTGCCGGCAGCAATCGCAGCTTTCATCGAAGCCTGGCCTTCGCCTTCGACCCCAATCACTTTGCAGTCCGGCCAATATTTCTTCAGCCAGCAACTCACTGCTGCAGCCAGTCCACCACCACCAATAGCGATGTAGACTCGGTCAAATGGTCCGTGGCCACTCATCACGACTTCATCAGCTACTGTGCCCTGCCCAGCCATAGTCACGATATCATCATACGGGTGCACGTACTCAGCACCTGCGGAGTCACAATATTCGCGCGCCGCAAGGCCTGCGTCATCATAGGAATCTCCGACAAGACGGATCTCAACATTGGAACCACCATGACGTTTCACCTCACGTTGCTTCACCTCTGGAGTGGAAATAGGCATGTAAACGATGGCTTGGCAATCAAGCTTCCGAGCAGCTAGGGCAACGCCTTGCGCGTGATTTCCAGCTGAGGCTGCTACGATCCCTTTAGCGCGTTGCTCCGGAGACAGCGACGCCATCGCATTGTAGGAACCACGCCATTTGTAGGCTTTGATAGGACCTAGATCTTCTCGCTTTGCCCAGACTTCGCAGTCGTATTCGGCAATCTCAAGCTTCTGCAAAGGTGTGGGATCACCGGCAGCGTAGACGCGTTGACGCGCCATGAGGATTTCTTGAAAGAGTTGTTCTTGGTCCATAATCTTGGGGCAGAAATAGTCACACGCTCCAGCCGTGGGTCAAGGTTGAATAATGACTGCGCAGCTTATTTCCTCCATAGCCTGCAGAGTCACAGCATGACGGTACTCAAACATTTTCTTCAATCGCATTTTCACAAACCACGCGCTCATCAGAGGTGCTTGAAACTCAATATAGTCTTCAAGCTCACAACGATTATTTGCCAGATTTCTAAAACGGTGTTCATGTCGCCAACTCTTAAATGGTCCAGATTCTTGTTCATCGACGAATAAGTGACCTTTTTCGTAAGCTGTATGCCTATACTTCGCTTTAACAGACACAGGCCCGAGTATGTTTATCTTTACCCGAACAAACGCTCCAACAGCAATCCCACCTTGTTGCTCAATCACTTCAACCTTTTCCCATGGCGGCGTGAGATTAGTAAAGGCTCCCGGAGCTTCATGCCACGCAAATGCTTGATCTGCCGTCACCGGTAGAATTATTGATTTTCGATAAATCGTCATTATATCTACTCTCGGCGCTTTGGGCAATTCCGCAACTCGAAAGAAACTTGCAAAGGTCATCCTCTATGATCAAAGTATCGCCGCTGTTTAGAACAATTCTAAATTTAACACTCTAAGATCTAACCACTACTAAAATGAGCATCAAAGTCGGCGACAAAGCACCAGATTTCACACTTGTAACTCTCGGCGAAAACGGCCCAGAGACACTCACACTCTCCGAGGTCATCGGTGAGACTAACCTCCTCCTCCTCTTCGTCCCAATGGCCTTCACTGGCGGTTGCACCGCTGAGTTCTGTGACATTTCAAAGAACATCAGCAGCTACAATGCTCTCGATGCTAAAGTTCTAGGAATCTCTGGCGACAACCCATTCGCCCAAGCGGCATGGGCTGAGAAAGAGGGCATTTCCCTCACTCTCCTCTCGGACTACGAGCACAAAGCCACGGAAGCTTACGGTATCGCATACGAGTCCTTCCTCCCTGAGAAAAACCTCATCATGGGTGGTGTCCCTAAGCGCTCTGCATTCGTAGTAGATAAAGCTGGCATCGTCCAATATGCAGAAGTCCTCGAAGTCCCTAGCGACATGCCAAACTTCGATGCTATCCAAGATTGCCTCAAAAGCCTCTAGGCTCCGTCCACTCAGAGCATAACACCCAGAGCCCGTGGAACATCTGTCCCCGGGCTTTTTTGTGTCCAGTCTCGACACAGCTTTGAACTCTCGCTAAAGAAGTCCTCATGCGCCAGTATCGTTCTCTTTTCATCCTGCTCATTGCTCTCCTCACTTCTTGCGGCAGCAATGGGCCATTAGTGTTCGATCTCATGCCAGCCCCTGCCGCCTTCACCGATACGGGCTTAAAGTTGCCTAACGAAGTTGACCGCGTAGGAGACACCCTCGTTGACCAAATTTTCTACGCCACAGACCGCCTACCTGCAACCGCGAAGGATAAGCAACAATTCTATTCTAGCAAAAGGGGGAATGCCATACGCCTCGGCCGAGCACAGGTCGAGACCGGCCGTGACGACCTCACCTGGCAAGATGCGAGGAAGATCTCTTTACTCAAAACACGTACGGAGAAGTTCCCTATCAAGGTCAAAGGCATCAACGAATACGGCCTGCTAGATGAATCTGTTCATCCCTACTCAAAAGTGACTGCAGTGGACCGACAAGGTGCTAAATCCGCGACCAAGCGATACATCAAAGAGATCAACCAACAGCTCGGGAAATCTAAAAATAAAACCGTCAACATCTTCGTCCACGGATATAAAGTCACTTTCGAAAACCCCATTCTAACCACCGCTGAGATGTGGCATTTCCTCGCCTACGATGGGGTATTTATCGCCTACTCATGGCCATCGACACCAAAAACCCTAGCCTACCTCTCGGATACCGAAACAGCTCTGGTCTCATCACGCCACCTTCGCGACCTCATCCTCTTTCTCTCCGAACGCACTAATGTCGATGAAATCAACCTCATTGGCTACAGCGCTGGCAGTCGAGTTGTCACACGGGCAATGGGAGACCTCGCTATCCTCCAGCATGGTAAAACTAAAGCTGAGAATAAGCGCCGACTCAAGCTGGGCACCGTCGCCATCATTGCTGGAGATGTGGACCGCAAGCTCGTAGGTGGATACCTGCTCGATGGAGCGGATAAGCTCATGGACCAGTTTCTCGTCTACCAAAGTGACTCAGACAAAGCTCTCAGTTTTTCAAGGTTTCTCACGAACAGAGAACGCTTAGGTCAGTCCTTTGATATTGATAGCCTTGACCAGCAGGGTCTGCGCTACCTCAAAGACAACCCGCAAGTTGTCGTCATTGATGTCAGCAATGCAGAAGCTGCTAGAGCCGGCAACGGCCACGGGTATTTGCGAAAAAGCCCCTGGGTAACCAGCGACTTACTAATGGCATTGGCTTACGGTCCCAAACCTCAAGACAGAGGCCTAGTTCAAAAGCAACCGGGCATCCCAATCTGGACATTCCCAAAAAATTATACCGAAGGACTCGGCAAAGCGCTCCGACGTTACAATCCGGAGTTATTCGATAAGGACTAAGCGCCGCGATCATATTGAGTAATCAGCCTTTGCAGCTTATCCATTTCTCTCTGCACAGTCTTAGGGATGGAGCCAAACTCCCAACTGACTCGGTACGTCCAGTTCTGATCTCCCACAGTACCAGGAAAATTGATTTGGGCTGAGCTATCGACTAACTCATTGATCTGGATCGCAGCATAGCGTGAACCAGCACCCAGAAGAGACTCAAGAAATGCCTTCTTTAGTTTGTGGGAATACGCGGGGTATTCTTTCCCCCTTCGTTGAACCGGAAGTCCCGCAAATTGGCTAAGAACTTTGAGTTTCAACTCGGCTTCTCGCTTATCTGGCCCCGACTGGGCATCATGCCGAGCCTCCTCCCAGAGTTTTTTCAATGGAGCCATGTCATGCGTACTATAGCAGGCAAACGAGCATTCTGGGTACTCTTCCGCCGGTATCACTTCACCTCTAGAATCTAGCTCCCAATGGCATACCTTGAATCCAGCCACCCCGAGCTCTAACAAATGTGGTCGCACATAATCTGGAACCGTCCCGAGATCTTCACCAATAACCACAGCATCCACCGCTGCATCAACAACAGCACGTATGTACTTGTCGCCATCCAGTAGATTCTGTGCCTTGTGCACCATCGTATCGTCATCACGAGGGAAGAATCCAGGTTTTCTCCCCTGTGATCTTTTTGCCGCCTCCTCAGCATTCAGCGGAAGAAACTCAGAATTCCTACGCGGGTGCCACGGAAAACTATAAATCCGGTAGAACCCCAGAATATGATCGATTCGGAATTGATGAAAAACCGAGCTTAGCGCGCCAACCCGCCGTCTCCACCATCGGAAATCACTCTTCTCTATCGCATCCCACCGGTAGACTGGCACTCCCCAATTTTGCCCCCACTTCGTGGTGAACGGGTCGGCTTTAAATTCAGTTTCCGGCGGAGCCCCACCAAACAGATCCAAGTGAAACCACTCTGGCTCAAAAAACACATCGGCACTCGCGTAGCTCACCCCGATCGGCACATCCCCCATCAACTTCACCCCTACCTTATCCGCATGAGCCCGCACACTTTCCCATTGAGAAAAGGCATGCCATTGCTCCCACGCATAATAATCCTGCGCAGCAAATACCTCAGCGCGGGCCTTGCGTTTTTTACTCGCCTCGTAGCGTTTGGCTTTTTCAGCTGAGTTAAATGCCTCTGGCCAGAGCGACCAATCTTCTAGTCCGCCCGCTTCATCGATCAACCAACGGTAAAGACAATAATGCCGAATCCACGACTTGTGATTTTTCTTAAAAGAAACAAAGCTCGCATTCTCTTTTGCATTTTGAAATTTTTCAAATGCTTGACGCAAAACGCGCTGTTTCACCTCCCACACCGTCGAGTAATCGACAGTTGCCGCAACACGCGACACCCCGCAACGGGCTCGAGCTTTACTCAGTACCGCCGGCCCCACTCCCTTTATTTTCTCCAGGTCCAAATAAATCGGATCCAGCGCCACGGAACTAATCGCACTATACGGACTGTGATCTTCCCCAGTCACATTGATCGGCAAGAGTTGTAAAAATCCAACTTGGTGCTGCGCGAACCAATCAAGGCATTGCTTCACCGCAGTCGTATCGCCAATTCCCAAGTCTCCCTCACGCCGCATCGAAAATACTGGGAACAAAATCCCCGCCATGCGTTGCCTATCAAGTCCTACCATATGACCCTTATGATAAAGCCTCTTCAATTTCGCTTGGCAATCGCAATCTGTAGAAAATAGAAGTTTAGTGGTGAAGCATCCTCCTCCATACGACGACGAACTCAATGGTCAGCAGGGATAATATTACGTTCTCTACCACCCTGATTTCAACCTTCTAGCACCCATTCATTTTTCACCTATATAGAGGCAAAACAAAAAATTGCCTTTCCAAAGTCCCTTTTGCGCCCTAACTCCAGTCTTAGGATGTCCAAGACTCTAATCATTGCTGAGAAACCCTCGGTCGCTACCGACCTATCACGCTCCCTGGCCAAAGCACCGGGAATGGCTAAATTTGATAAAAAAGGAAAGGCACGTGATGTCTACTTTGAGAATGACACCCACGTCATCACCTCAGCAGTTGGTCACCTCGTGCAGCTTAAAATGCCAACTGGCCCGAATGGAAAGAACCTCCCATGGAAGTTCGATGTCCTCCCAGCTGTGCCTAAACACTTTGAACTCGAGCCGATCGAGCAATCGGAAGCTCGCCTCAAACAAGTTCTACGCCTAGCCCGTCGAAAGGACATCGACACCATCGTTAATGCTTGTGATGCCGGCCGTGAAGGTGAACTCATCTTCAAATACATTCTCGAACTTGGTAAAGTAAACAAGCCCGTCAAACGACTCTGGATGCGCTCAATGACCAACCAAGCAATTCTTGATGCTTGGGCTGGTCTCAGAGATGACACAGAAATGGAAAACCTCACAGCAGCTGCCAAGTGCCGCTCAGAGTCAGACTGGCTCGTAGGTCTCAACTCCACCCGCGCACTCACCTGTTTCCGTTCACGCCACGGTGGTTTCAACATCACATCCGCTGGCCGCGTGCAGACTCCCACACTCGCCATCCTCGCAAAACGCGAAATGGAAATCCGCTCATTCATCCCCACTCCATACGCAGAAGTCCACGCTAATTTCTCAGTTGAGGCGGGCTACTACGATGGCCGCTGGATCGATACAGCCTGGAAAAAAGAAGCTGGCAACGTACATTCACGCGCCGAGCGCCTCTGGGAAATCACCTCAGCCCACGCGATCAAGGACCGCTGCGAAGGCAAGACTGGCAATGTTTCTGAAACAAAGAAACCGACCAAGCAAGCGTCCCCTCAGTTATACGACCTCACCACTCTCCAGCGTGAAGCATCCTCCCGCTTTGGCTTCTCAGCCACCAGCACTCTCAAGCTCGCTCAGTCGCTCTATGAGCGCCACAAGATGCTCACCTACCCACGTACTGACTCCCGCTACCTCCCTGAGGACTATGTCGGCATCGTCAGCAACACTATCGACTCGATCGGTAAAGACCATGCTGAACTCGCGCCATTCGCTAAAGATATTCAGACCAACAACCGGCTGATCCCAACCAAGCGCGTCTTCAACAATGCTAAGATCTCCGATCACTTTGCGATCATCCCTACAGGACGAGTCGTCAAACTTTCCGAGCCTGAACAAAAACTTTTTGACCTCGTAGCTAAGCGCTTCCTCGCAGTCTTCTTCCCATCAGCAATATTCGAGAACACCCGCCGTGAAACAACAATCTCTCACGCTGATGGAATCTCTGACACTTTCCTCACCACAGGTAAAATCCTCGTCGATCCTGGCTGGCTCGCAGTCTACGGCCGCCAAGTCGGTGTCGCCTCTGGCAAGGACGAACTCTGCCAAGTTTCCGAAGGTGAAGATGCCCAAGTAGAGGAAATCTCAGTCAAAGAAGACGAGACCAAACCTCCTGCACGCTACAACGAAGCCACGCTCCTATCAGCAATGGAAGGCGCCGGAAAGCTCATCGAAGACGAAGAACTACGCGAAGCCATGGCCGACCGCGGACTCGGTACTCCAGCCACCCGCGCTGCAACTATCGAAGCTCTAATCCGCCAGAAATACATCGCCCGCGATGGACGTGAAATCCACGTGACTGCCAGCGGACTGAAACTTATCGAGACCCTGCATGAGATCGGAGCAACCGGCCTCACATCCGCAGAAATGACCGGTGACTGGGAAAGTAAGCTGCGCCAGATGGAACAAGGAAAGCTCGACCGCCCAGTCTTCATGGAGCAAATCATCGACTTCACCAAAGACATCGTAGAGCGCGCTAAAGGCCACGCTACAGAGCTGAAGAACAAGGTTTTCCCTGAAATCAAAGCACCATGTCCAAAATGTGGCGCCACCACCCTCAAGCAGACGGATGCGACTTACGAGTGCATGGAGCCTGAGTGCGGATTCAAGATCACCAAGTATATTGCCAACCGTCTTCTCGCTGAAGAGGAAGCTCGCGAGCTCTTCACCAAGATGTTTGTCGGCCCACTCAGCGGCTTCCGCTCACGCTTTAACCGACCATTCGACGCAGGTCTCGAGATCGACAAGAAGTTCAAAGTTGCCTTCGTCTTCGACCGCGATGAAGAAGACATGGAAGACCTCACAGATGACATGATCATCGGCGAAATGACTTTCGACGAAAAAGTAGTCAAAATCTACGAGACTGAGAAATCCTATTTCGTCCCTGAAGCCAAAAACAAGAAGGCGCCAAATGGAATGAAGGTCTCTAAGATCCTCTTGCAGCAACCGATCTCTAAAGTAGACGCAATCAAGATTTTCCAGGGCGAGAAATCCTCCTTGATGGAAGACTTCATCTCGAACCGCACCAAACGCAAGTTCAAGGCATTCCTCATTTACGACTTCAACAACGGCCGACCATCCTTCGAGTTCCCACCGCGCGAAGCGAAGAAGAAGACTGCCAAGAAAACCGCTAAAAAAGCAGCTAAAAAAGCGGCCAAGAAAAAGACCGAGGAGTAAGTTTCTCACCACACATTTTTAAAGGCGCCTCATCTGCAGGCGCCTTTTTTGTCTCTAAGTCATAGACAATCCAGCACTTCACGGCTATTTAGCTCTCAATTCCAATTCATCATGAAAAGCCTCATCCAGCTCTCACTACTCAGTCTTTTTGCTTTCAGCAGCTGTGCTACTCAAACTTGCTCCAAAGATGCGACGGTCAAAATCGACGACACTCAGTACCGGGTCGCCAATGTGGAAACTGGCAAAATGTCTTGGTATTCAGTGAAAACAAACTTTGGCACAGCCACTGCCAGTGGTGAAAAATTCACAAACCACGGCCACACCGCGGCCCACAAAAAGCTCAAGCTCGGCACCAAAGTCCGCGTCACCAACCTAGAAAATGGCAAGAGCAAGATCGTCCGCATCAACGACCGAGGCCCATACAAACCGGGCCGCATCATCGATGTCTCAGTTGGTATGTCTCATGGATCCCACCTCGATTTCCATCACGATGGCGTCGTAAAGTGCAAGGTAGAAGTACTTGAGCTCGTTGAGGCTGAATCATAACCTAGAAATTATAATTCCCTAACAAACTGCACAGATTACTTGAAGTCTCCTTCTTCGGATAAATTATTAGCCACTTTGGCGACACTGGCATCAGCTCCATAGATCATCAATTCGTCGCCAGAACTTAACTGGAAGTCTTTATCCGGTGCCCCAGTAAAACCTCCATCGGCATGGCGCACATTGAGCACCACCACTCCACTGTCGGAGGGCCGAGACTCAAGAAGTTTTTTGCCGCACCATGGGTGACCTCCATGGATCTTCACCTCGGACACGGAAAAACCCTCCTCCACCTTCAGTAAAAGCTCATAGTCCATCGCCTTCACCACGCCTGATGATTTCAAATAGCGAATCATCAATTTATCCACAGGCGTACGAATCAACCTAAGGTTGAGTAAAAATGCGACAGAAGTCACTCCAGCTATCGTCAGCGCTCCCTTTGTCCAATGACTCATATCTCCCGAGATGTCATTCGCCACAAATGTCACAATCAATGTTGCCAATGCTGACGTCAGCCCGATATTCCCCGCAATAATCAACTTCAGAACGACTCCGCGCCGCACCGAGTGTCGCATCACCATCTCCGCCTCAGCCGTCGTAAAGCCAACACCAAAGAAGGCTGATGCCGCCTGGAACTTACTCGCCTCCTGCGACATCCCCGTAAGCACCAATGCATTTGTACCAATCCGCACAACCAGCAAAGACACCATCACAATAATCAAAAGAGCTAACATCGGTCCCATGGGTTGAGACTAGGCTAAGTCATTACTGAATAACAAGCCTCGTGTATTTTCACTGACTAATTTCTGCAGCAAATTCAAGCCTGCCTATAACTCCCATCAAGGACTCTTTCGACCCAATCAGTATTAGCCAGATACCAATCCACGGTTTTCTCCATCCCTGAAGCAAAACTCTCCTCAGACCTCCAACCAAGAGTCGACTCTAACTTACTAGTATCCACCGCGTATCGAACATCATGACCAGAACGATCAGCCACATGCTCTATAAGATCCCGAAAGGATTGAACACCTGGAGGCAATGCAATCCCCCGCTCTTCAAGAAGGTCACAAATCGTGTGTACTACTTCGAGATTTGAACGTTCTTCATTACCGCCAATATTATAGGTCCCCCCCACTTGACCTTGCTCAAGTATGAGCATCAGGGCTTTCACGTGGTCATCTACATAGAGCCAGTCTCTCACTTGCTTTCCACTACCATACAACGGCAAAGATTGGCCCCCTTTAGCCCTCAATATCATGGAAGGAATCAACTTTTCTGGAAATTGATAAGCGCCATAGTTGTTTGAACAATTAGTCACCAGAATCGGCAAACCATAACTTCTCCCCCAAGCTCGCACCAAATGATCTGAGGAAGCCTTGCTCGCAGAATACGGTGAACTCGGCGCATAGCCCGACTCTTCATGGAATAAATCTCCACTAGTTCCTAGATCACCAAACACCTCATCAGTAGAAATATGCAAAAACTTAAATAGCCTCTGCCGTTCACAACCAAGCCCTTTGTAATACTTCAGTGCCATAGTCAGCAAACGAAATGTTCCCACGATATTTGTTTGAATGAAATCTTCAGGCCCCACAAGCGAACGATCCACATGGGACTCTGCCGCCAGATGCATCACAGCATCAGGTTCATACCGAGCAAAGACTGACTCCAGGGCAGTCTCATCACAAATATCTACACGCTCAAATTGAAATCGAGATGACAACGAAACTGACTTAAGTGAAGCCAAGTTACCAGCATATGTCAGCTTATCCACCACCACCACAGAATGTGATGTCTCATCAATTAAGAACCTAACTAAAGCCGACCCAATAAAGCCCGCACCACCTGTCACTAAAATTTTCAATCCACCTATACTTTCTATGGTTAAACTCGCCCTTACATCTCATCAACAACTCTAGTATTAACAAAATACTACTGATGACAAGCCCATCAAACAGCTAGGGCATTGACAAATGACTTTACTAGCCAAGAATCCACAACTTACGCACATGCTCGATCGTCTCAAAGCCATTCCCATACTTCTCACCCTCTTTTTGGTGAATTTCATTTTCCGGTTCATCAGTGTAAAGACGGTCTGGAACGTAGGCGAATGCCTGGGAACTCTCTGTTGCCGACTCATGCCCAAGCGCCGATCCATCGTGGACTACAACATGGAAGTCGTCGCCGCCGCAACTCAGTCTTTCAGCCCTACTCCCGAACTAACGGAATCCATCTTTCAGCGCAATATTGCCAATCTCGTCTGCACTCTAAAAACGTACGGGATGAAACCAAATCAACTCGCCGAACTGATCGACATCAATGTTGACCCCAGCTTTCATCTAGCAGTCGCAAATAACTCTGGGGCAGTTTTATGCCTAGCGCACATGGGCAACTGGGAAATTCTTAGTAAGCTCATGCCTCTCGTAGAGCCTTCCCCAGAGCGATTTGGAGCAATTTACCGACCTCTCGACAGCAAAGCCGCCGACGATTATGTCGCAGCCCAGCGGAAAGAGTACAACTGCGAGATGTTTCCTAAGTCCACGCCACTAGGAACACTAAGCACATTCATCCGCGAAGGTGGCGTAATGGGCATCCTCGCAGACCAGCGATCCGGACGCCCGAAGAAGAACAAGCGTCTATTTTTTGGCAAAGACTCAGCCCGCAGTAAACTTCCAGCGGTTCTCCACTTACGTACTGGTGCCCCGCTATTCACACTTTCTGTCTATTCGCTCTCCCCGGGCAGATGGACCATCGACATCCTTCCTATAAACCTACCTGATAAGAAGCTAACAACGGATGAAGTCGTAGAGCACATCACTATGAGCTATCAGCGTGACTTCAGCGCACATTTGCTCGATGTTTTCTGGCTACATCGTTATTGGAAATAACTTCAGTTCTATTAGGTTATCATACCTCTGACTAAGTAAATCGGCTAATCACAAATAATGAAACCATTAGGAAAGGAAATCGAATCGCTTATTCGGCGCTTTCGTAGCTATTTTGCCCCTTCGCATTACGCAGCAGCGAAACTAGTTCGAGCCAAATCAGTCCCCCTCTCACAAAGCAAACCGCTCTGTGTGTTCGACTTTCAATCCGTTCGTATCGATAATGTCGGCGGCCGCTACATGCACCACATTATCACCGATTTTGAAGAACAAGGGTATCACATTTGCTTTACCAATAGGTTTCGATTTTTGGCAACATTCAACGAAAAAAGATTCAAAAAAATTCTGCTCAATCACACCTTTAGCGTCATCCCTCCAGCACCCGCCTATCCGCAAGCTAGCGTAGTCGTCACTGACGTGAAATTCAACCCTGCCAACTCAAATCAGAATGTAATCGTTATAGATTATGAAGAGATCCTCCCCGATCCATCTGAGGCAAATGCATGCACTTTGCCCTTCTTCATGCACCCGCGCGTCCATGACAGCGGACAACTAAACCTCCTTAATCTCGCTGACCTAGCCAGCAAAGATCGCTGTATGAAAATTCTGTTTGCAGGAGGCGATAAGTACCCTACTTACGATAACCCTTTGCTCCCTAACCGCTATAAAATCCTCAGCCGCCATCGTTGCCTAGAAACTCTCCGCGAGACCCTCCAGGCGGAACAACTCTATGAACCAAAATCATACGGAAATCTTTTCGACGCACCTCACGAACCAGCCTTCACACTCTCATCATACCCACGTTGCAGTATACCTAAAAAGCAATGGCTAGAAACCTTAGCCATGGCAGACTTCTACCTCGCAACTCCTGGCGTCCACATGCCCTTTTGCCACAACCTCATCGAAGCCCTTGCTGCCGGCTCCATCCCAATTCTCCAGTACCCACAATATCTTCAGCCGAATCTAGAACACATGAAGAACTGTCTTGTATTTGACGATGCTGAATCGCTCACCGAAGTAGTAGAGTTTGCTCTGAATGCCTCCCCTGAAGATATTGCCCGATTACGTACAGGAGCAATGGATTTTTATAATGACTATTTGAGACCTGGAAGTTTTGCTAAAAAAATGCTCGATCACCCATCAAACGAGCTCACTCTTTATGTGAACGCCTATAGAGTCCCCCACAAAAGAGCCTAAGTCCTAACATGAAACTCTTTCTCGTAGGCTTGTAAAAATTCTTTATCTTAGTAGTTATAAACAAAGCCCATCGCTCAATAAGGAATAGACACACTGAGCACACACTCGTCATGAAAATCACCGTCATCCTCAGCACCTACAACAACCCAGAGTGGCTGCAAAAAACTCTCTGGGGCTATGGGGCGCAAACACATGAGGACTTTGACATCGTGATTGCTGACGATGGATCTGGTGATGAAACCAAGCAACTTATTGAAAAATTCTCTGCAGAATCTAATCTTAAAATCACGCACTGCTGGCACCCCGACAATGGCTTCCAAAAATGCCAAATCCTGAACCTCGCTACAATTGCAGCCACTGGAGACTATCTCATCTTTACCGACGGCGACTGTATTCCGCTCCCTAATTTCGTAGAAGTTCACGCGACTCACGCGGAGAAGGGCCACTTCATCTCCGGTGGATACTGCAAGCTGCCGATGGAGTTGAGTAAACTCATCAGCAAAGAGGACATCAACTCGGGTCGGGCGTTCGATAGCACTTGGCTAAAAAAACACGGGCTCACAAGTTTTTCTAGTAGGCTTAAAATCAGCACCTCCTCACCGTGGGATAAATTAGCGGACAATCTAACAACGACCAAACCCACTTGGAATGGCTGCAATGCTTCGACTTGGAAAGCTGACATCTTTTTTGTCAATGGACACAACGAAGAAATGCAATACGGCGGCGAAGACCGCGAAATGGGAGAACGCCTATTCAACCTTGGCCATAAAGCTAAACAACTCCGCCACAGAGCTGTACTCATTCATCTAGACCACGCCCGAGCTTACGTGAATCAAGAAGCTCTTGATAAGAATAGGGCAATTCGCCAAAGCACCATCGCAAGTAAATCCACATGGTCCTCAAACGGCATCCTCAAACAACCTCAACGCTCATAATTTATGTCCTTAAGGAAAAAGATTGAGCATAACATACGTCACTTTCGCAGCTACATCCTCCCGTCGCACAGACGCTCCGCTGTCAACGCAAGGAAAGCGGCATCCCCTATACCTCAGGATAAACCGCTCTGCGTCATCGACTTTAAATCAATCAAAATTGATAACGTCACCGGCCGCTACCTCTACCACCTAGTCACCGAATTCGAAACTATGGGCTATGCAATTGCCTATACTGACCGCTTCCGATTTCTCGCCACCATGGAGATCAAAGCATGCAAGAAACTGCTCCTCTCTCACAAGTTCAGCATCGTGCCACTTAGGGAAATCCCCAGCAACTGCGAGATCCTCCTAACCGACACTGCTGAGAGCCACACCGACCTAGCGACTAAAGTCATCAGTGTCGTCTATGACCAAGTTCGTCCACCAGTAGATTCCAAGAATACCTTCAGCCTCCCATTCTTCGTCCACCCTGAAATTCATGAGAGTGGCCAAGTCGAAAGATCTCTAGCGAACTCAGACACCTCTCAGTCACGACCAATGAGCCTACTTTTTGCAGGAAATGCAAAAGCTCCCAAATACGATGCGCCTGTGTTGCCAGATAAATACAAGGTACTCAGCCGCGTCAAAGCACTTGCCGTCGCAGAAAATGCGCTAGGCCCAAACTTAGTGCGTCGACCTCTCTTGCTAGACCAATTAGTTCCACCGCCAGAGCAACGTGCCTCACTCACTATTGCCACCACCCAAGACCTCCGCATCCCAAGCGAACAATGGATAGAGACCCTCGCTCTAGGAGATTTCTACTTTGCGTGTCCAGGTGTTGAAATGCCGCTTTGCCATAACCTCATAGAAAGCCTCGCTGCAGGCTCTATCCCCATTCTTCAATACCCTCAATACCTCACGCCTTCACTCACAGATGGAATCGACTGTTTGGTATACAGCTGTGAATCGAGCTTAGTTGCCGTTCTACAAAAAGTGCTCAATATGCCTGAGGATGAAATTCAAATCATGAGGCTAGCGGCACAGGACTATTATAGAAAGCACCTTCAGCCTGGCTGCTTTGCTAAACAACTCATCGCATCTGATTCACAGCGCTCGACAGTCTATCTCAATGCCTACAGAGTACCTATCGAAGTGCCCCCTCATTGACCTCATTTCCACTACTCTTCTCCTATGCAATCTATCAAAATCCTCATCGGCGTATGCACCTACAAGCGCCCCCTAATGCTTCAAGCCTGTCTTGAATCATTCAGAAACCTTGAACTCCCAGAGCACTACGAGACTACGTGTTTAGTCATCAACAACGATAGCGAGCCGATCCCTAGTACTCTCACCAATACTTTTAAAACTGCTAGTAACAAGCTGAAGTTCACATTCCAGCAATGCTTAGAAAGAGGAATCCCTTTTGCTCGAAACGCCATTCTAGAAATTGCGGATAAAGAGAATTACGACTTCTGCCTCTTTTTAGATGACGACGAAAAGCCTGCAACGACTTGGATCAAAGACCTCATTGCAGCCCAAGAGAAATACCAATCGGCTGCAATCCAGGGAAATGTTATCAATGAATACGAGCGCACCCCATGGCTTACGTCTCCACTCTTGCACGATAAAAAATTTACCCACGAAGAAGGCGGCCCAGTGAGAGTGGTCTCCACATGTAATGTTCTTCTCCACCGCCGACTCTTCGGGCAGGAATTCCACCAAATACGCTTCAACGAAGAATTCGCTCTCACTGGTGGCTCTGATAAAGAACTCTTCCTACGCGCTCAAGAAGTCCACAAAGAGACCTGCGCGTTTGCTAATGCGCCGTTGGTCTATGAAACCATCCCAAAGGAAAGAACCACCGCATCGTGGTTCTTCCAGCGTTTTTCACGTGTTGAAAACAACTCCGTCATTATCAAGATTACCAAGATCGGCATGTTCAAAACAGTCCTTCGCCTAACTCCCAAAACCCTATCGCGCGCACTCAGCAGCCTAATCCTACTAGTGCTTCTACCTTTCACCCTCATCATCCCCCCCCTCTTCCGCTGCACTTTTCTTAGACTTCTTAAGAATGCGGCACGTACGAAAGGTACAGTCACAGCACTACTAGGGAAAAAATCAAATGCCTATGAAGTTGTCACAGGCTATTGACCAGCCAACGATCGATCGCTAGTCATTGACTTCATCTTTAACTTAACATTCCTTCGCATCATTCAAACATCGACGACATCGAAAAAAATCCTCGTAGGACTCTGCACATTTAAACGCCCAAAAATGCTTCAGAAATGCCTAGAGGCTATCACTCGGCTTGAGAACCAACACGGTCATCAAATCGATTGCTGCGTCGTCAACAATGACATCACACCCATCTGCCCGGAAGTTATAGAAAAGTTCACTCAAAAAACTTCTCCTATTCAATTCCACTTTTCTAATTGTAAAGAAAGGGGCATCCCTCAAGCGCGTAACATGATCCTTGAACACGCCTCCGAGAAGAAGTATGATTTTTGTCTCTTCCTAGATGACGATGAATACCCTGACCCAATGTGGATTAACGAGTTACTGAGTAAGCAAGCGGAACTAAACGCAGACGTAGTTCAAGGGAATGTGCACAATAATTTTGAAGCCACTCCTTGGATTACAGCTTCTCTCCTCAATGAGGTTAAATTCAAAGACTGCGGCGAACACATCTGTCGATTTATTTCCACATGCAATGTACTTATAGCGAGGAGATTTTATGACTCTGAGCAACTCGCTTTGAGATTTGATAATGCGTACGCTCTCACGGGCGGTTCCGACAAGGAACTATTCAACCGAGCAATTGAACTTCATCAGATCAGCACCGCATTTGAAACGAAAGCTATTGTCTATGAATTCATCCCCAAAGAACGCACCACTGTTCGTTGGTTCTTCAACAGGTATGCCCGCATAGAGTTCAATACTCAAATGAGAAAGATCAATAGCCACGGGGCTTTTATCGCACGCGTGAGACAAATACCTTCTATCATTGGCCTATTTTCGCGCTCTCTCCTAAGCATTCTAAATATTCCCTTCGCATTGTATCCACCTCTCCGCCGCCGTAG
>Ga0233410_10000225_pt1 | contig 19769 bp, 33 predicted proteins | sample Na_anoxic_1_MG_FD_179869 | JGI IMG/M metagenome (GOLD analysis project Ga0233410, IMG submission 179869) | Seawater microbial communities from Saanich Inlet, British Columbia, Canada - Na_anoxic_1_MG | ecosystem: Environmental > Aquatic > Marine > Inlet | place: Canada: British Columbia...
CTACATACATCAGCCCATTCGTCAGACACTTCCTCGTAAACATGAATCCTCATACAAAGCTCCACGTAATAAGGTGATGTGCCCCTCTAATTAGTAAGTTATTGATTTTAATATACATTTTGTACCTTTTAGCTTGTTTTTGGTTTGTTAATGAGATAACTTAGAAGAAGATATAACTCTTATTATAAGCTAACTTGTATTTCTATAGGATGTATCATAACACCTGTATAATCTTTACAACTCTCATATTCATCTTCCCCTACCATTAGGATAGAAAACCTAGCACAATGATAATAAGAGAATAACATAGTGTTAATATCATACAATTTACTTAACTCGTACAAGGTAAGATTATCTATAGGTTTATTATAATAACTACAGATAACTTTATTATTATCAAAATCGTTAATAGCATCTTTAAACATCTCGTAACTTTTAGTTTTACCTTGATTGTTATACCGCCTCTTCATTGCCTGAGCAGAAGACCTCTTTAATTCTTTATTGTTTAATGCCTCAAGAACACTATATTTGTCAGTATACTTCATAACACCTCCTCTTGGTTTATTAGAGTAGTGTAACACTCTGTAACTATTATATCTTACATACAACTACTGATCAACCTTCCCACCAACACAAAACAAAATCAACCTTTTTGTCAGCAGTGAACTACCTCTCCTATCAATCACCACAAGGATAAAATGAGAATACATTCTTAAGTTTACCAAGTACCTTCTTAATATCATGCTCATACCAAGATGGAACGTACTGGCAGATAAAGAATGTAGTGTTTAAATCTAAAACTGAAAATTCTTTTGATTCCAAGAAAGATTTTATAGTACAGCTTTTATGTTCCGTATTGGCAGAAGTAAACCTCTTAACTGTGCCATTATCAACACCTATATACTTATTATGTTGTTGAAATAAATAAGATTGTGGTGCGTAGGCACATCCAAGATCAACAATTGTGAAGTTCTTAGGGATCATCATAGATAATAAATAGTAGTTTCCAACAAAACCTAAGAAATCAGGTTCTATCTCACAAAGGTCTTGACTTAAAATCTCTTCCATAGATTCTTTTGATATCATACTTAAAAGCACATTAGTTGCACTATCATGAAGACTACTGCCTGTACTATCTTCTAGAGGTACATTCGAATTAAGTACCTTATCTACTTGTAATCTACTCATAAATCCACTCCTTTAGGTAATCTAACACCCTTACACAAACCCTTCATACCTTCTGTAACCTCCTTATGCGTATCGATCACATCTGTAAGTTTGTCATAAGTAGCTTCTGGTAAGATTGTATTCTCATCTACCCAATCCCAAGTATACTTAAAACCATACTCACTGATTTGAGTTTCTTTCCAATTAGTAGTTCCAATCTTAATAAGCAGATCAAGGAAACCATCCACTGTATGCCAATCACCTTCATATTTAGCATGAAGTTTGGCTCTGAAATAACCTTCAACTAATGTTTTTACAACTTTGTCACTATAAACTCTCATACTAATCTCCCTCCCTCTCAACCAACTCTTTCAAATCTCGCAACTCTTTCACCAACAACTCTGCACTAACCTTCCCATAGAAAGGGCAGCTACTCCCACAACAAGCACCCTCACACAGGTTGTCACCATTCTTACCACTCCATTGTAATGTCTCACAAATTCGCTCAATTGCAGCAGGGTTTTCTTTGTGATTAGCTGCTAAATTGGTGAAGATATGGCTTAAACTGTTTATTGATTTAGTGTTCATACTATTTCTCCTCAACAGTAAATTTAATTGCAGTCAGTATATCACCTTCCTCATCCAAGTAAAGCTTTTCGAAAACTTTCTGTTTATTGGTGATGAACCCTTCAATCAAACGCTCTGATGTAGGGAAATCCACATAGGCTTTGAATTCATCTTGTAATTCTTCAACCCATTCGCAGTAGAAACCTTTTGGAACAGGTTTTACAGAACGGAAGTGATCATAGTGAAAAACTGTATGTGGCTTGTTTAGACTGCAACCTGAAAATACCTCTACTTTGACTGGAATGCTCATGTTATTTCTCCTTTAGTAAACACCTGAAATTGATTCAACACGTACATTATGCAACTCTTCGACATGATTTGCAACTTCTTTCTTAATATTTTTAACAGCTACAGTGCGGTCATGGTAATAGAAGTCTGCACTCTTAACATTCAGATGGTATGATCCGTCAGTGTAAAGAGGTAGGGCTGTGTATTCACATAATGTACCGCAGTTTAATACAACTTTATTTGTTATCATGGGGTTTCTCCTCGTTATTTTGTAGGAAATCTTTTAGAGTAACTGGAACTTCTTTGTAGTTATCAATATCCCATCCATCCGAGTGCGAAGAGTATGAACTGTTTCCAGCGTAGACAAGTAAAGGGTATTCTTCCTCTACAAGAAATTTATAAGCACCTTTGGATTCTGGATGATGCTGGTCAAAGAACTTACTGATCTTCTTGGCTTGTGTTTTATTCCTAATAACTACGGTAGATGGTGTATAAGTTTTCATAATAATCTCCGTTAGAGTACCTTGTCAATTACAAAAGCAATTTCAATTTTATTCAACCCGATACGAGTACCTTCCTTATCAATGAAAGAAGATATATCCGCATGAGAAGCAGACTCAAAATCAATACCTTTCATTTCATCAATAAAACCGCCTAAGAATTTGTTCATGTTGTTTCTCCTAATTAATATCTGTTTCGTTAATGTTATTTGATGCAGTGAAGTATACACCCTTGGTTTCATAAAGCAACACATTTAGGAGATTATTTTAATTTAATTTTCTCTTCATTATATAGAGGAAGAAAGGTAGGAGAAAGGAAAAGAAATTATTTGTAGATAAGTGTTGACTGAGGTGAAGAAGTGGCGTATTGTTTGTGGCAAGAGAGAGATTTAAATAATTAATAGGAGAGTAACTTATGATTAATGCTGAAACATATAAAACAGACCTTGCTTTAGAAGGTGAGGTATTTAAAAAGATAGTCGAGGTAGACGGAGGTTATGTAAGCAATTTTGGTAACTGTATTAGTGTAACTAAGAGGAAGACAACGCAAGGGTACAAGCTAAGAGAGTATAAAATTAAACCTACTATTTATAAAAAGAAGAGTAAACACAACAACACTACAATGTTCCGTGTTATGTTTGACAGGAGAAAAACACAAGGAAAGGCATTCTACCTATTCCTAGATAAATTAGTGGCAAAATACTTTATTGAATCTAAAGGAGGACATGGTAGACTCTTACACAAAGACGGTGATAAGCTAAATTGCCATTACAAAAATATTATGTATATGTATGACTATGAAGGTGTTGCTGACGACCACACACTACGTTGGTATAAAAATAACCTCACCACACCTTTAGGTATTGCATCTTACGAGTACATTAAAGGTAATAAACTGCTTATAGCTAGCGAGTTAAATGCATTATCTACAATAATGTCTATAAGGGTTGGGAGGTTTTTTAAATTATCAGATGATGAAGGAAGAGAGTGTTTCTGGGAAGCTTCCTCTAGATTAATGCAGATGTTATACACTGGTGTCTTGATACCTAGAGAGGGGCAGCTGTGCAATCCAGAAGGATTACTTTGGTGGATGACAAAATCAAAAGCTAAGACAATGGGCTATACTAAATCTGCATCAGTGAGTATTACCTCCGATGACAAGAGCGAGGGTCTTTTAGATAAGATAAATTACAACAAAACTAGTTGTTTTTTCAATGATGATGAGTTAGAGTACGACCTAGATTAAAACATTACATTTACAAGGAGAAAGTTATGGAGCAGTCAGAAGAGCAGCAAGCACATATGTATTTTACATTCGACCATAAGTATGAAGGAAAAGTGTACACAATAGAGGTGGAGATAATTAGAACCAGTAAAGGAAAAGGTATTATTGGTAACTATGTATCAGATGAAAGCTTTTGTCCAGTTATCCCTAAAAAGGTTATATGGAGAGAGTTTGAGTTGTTAAGGGATGTTCAAGAGATAAAATGGTATTACTAACTTTATTAAGATTAATTGGAGAAGCTTATGCTAGATGCAACGTTCACAATCAAAGATATGTATGAGAAGAAAAAATCACAAGCAGCACAAAGAGGTATAGACTTTTTGTTTACACAAGATGAGTATGTGGCCTTCTATAACCTACGCAACACTGAGAGGTGTTTCTACACCAATTCACATTTTAAATTGGTAAAAGCAGGAGGCGGGGCAGGTATACCTAATAACTACCCTACCGCAGAACGTATTGATGAGAGCAAACCTTATAGTAAAGAAAATTGCGTGTGGGTAACACTGCACAGTAATAAAGTAAAAGCTAGGTTTATAGAACAACAAGAGAGTACAAAAGGCCAAGGGAGTGGCAGTGGTAACATAAGAACACTCAATAAAATAAAGAAGGTTCTTGCTAACCCCGAAGCTATGGCAAGTAAGATGCAACCATATTGGGATGCCTACACGGAGGTTAGGTTGAAGAGTATCTCTTTAGCAGAAGAGAATCTTAAAGCTATGCAAGAGCAACAAGAAAAGAAGAAAGCTGAGGAAGAGAAAGCAGCATTGCAAGATAAGTTCTTTCAGGAAGTGTTATTCTCTGACTACTACTCTCGTATTGCTAAAGGTTTTATGGAGAAAAGTGTCCTATGCCAAATAACTATTGGCGATATGAAGAAGATGGTGGTAAGATGTAACCGAGATATGATCACATGTGATGTGTTTGATTCTCTTGATGATAAACATTTATGGGTGGTGGATAAAACACTTCCTGTTACGAAAGAGAATGTTAAGGTTGTAAAAGAAAGTACAAAAATTGCACTTGATAGCTTGATTAGTGAAGGAAATCTTGCTAAAGTTGCACTGAGTTTACATAAGTTGACTGTTAAATAAGGGGAAATAAATGAAAACTAAAATACTATTAGCACTAACAACTCTTTCATTACAAGGTTGTTTTTGGCAAAACACCAGTATGGGAGACATCGAAGCTGCACAAGAGTATTGTAAAGATAAAGGTGGGTTGTACGAGATAAGAGTTAATTTTGATGGGAAGGAATGGGCTTATTGTGTAGATAGAACATTCCCTACATCACCAACCTTAGACTCATTACAATAGGAAGAACAAATGAAACAATTAAAAGAAATTACCGCACAGATTGCACACCTGTCAGGCAGCCGTAGAGAGCCTGTGAGTGGTGTTGCGAATATTGATGCAACTGTATCATTCTTACTACAAGGGCGCTCAGAGCTGCTTACAGAGTGGTCTACGGACGATTGTGAATAGAGGAGAACATTATGGATACTATACAACCGCACCAATTAGGGTGTTACAAACAAGTTGTACAAGCACTAGGTGAGGAACAAGCTACAATTGAGTTAGGTAAAGTGTTAGAAACAAATCCAGAGTGGTTGGATGCAGAGGAAGAAGATGTGTGGGATAGTTTCTCTTTTGATGACTCTCCGCAAGGGTTTGACTTTTGGGATGGGGTTTGTGATGATGCTGTAATGTGTGATGATAAAGAAGGGCATTTGCAATTCAATACCTTGAAAGAAATCACAAATAAGTTATGTACTATCATCTACGATAATGAGGAAGAGTTCTTATCTAAGTTTTGCAAATTTGATGCAACGGATTTAGCTGAGGTGAGCTTTAATGATGTTTATGTTAAAGTTGTTTATATTAGTTATGAAGGTGAGCATATTTGTGATAGTGTAGACTTATGTGAGTTTGAGAAGTGGTGTAGTGGGTTATTGTAGGGTAAGGTGAACTTTCAATTAGAGTGGCTGAGATAGTTGCTGAAATCAGTTGCTCTTGTTGAAAGTTTATTGTTAGAGGAAGGATTCTCACCTCCCTCTAAGGTGTCTTTATGTAACTCTCTCTAATGTACCTGAACTAACATAATCTTCTAATATTTCTTGAAGTATATGCCAGCAATCTTTAGTAAAGCACTCATTAGTCCAGTTACAGTAGTGCTGGAATCCTCTCTCACGTAGTTCAGCATGTATAGCTTGCTCTGTATCGTAAATAGTTTGGTGAGTGGCTGTGTAGAGTTGGAGAACTTCTGGTTTATTGGGAAGGTGTGCTTCTGTTTTTAAATTCTTCCTACGCTCTTTCAGATTAAAAGTTCGTCCTACCTTGTAAGGAGTTAGAAAATCCAAAACATAAAGGTAATCGGTCTCCTCCACCCTTTCAGGATAATAACCATTACCTCCATTCATACGAAAAGTAGGGTCACCGTTCCCCTCGTTAAAATTATTTATAGTGGTAGAATCCCATGAATTTCCCGTAACAGGATTGTAAAGGTGAAGTTTAGTTTTAGCACCTTTAAATACACCACTCCACCCACTAAAAGTATAACCTCTTAAGGCAGCTTCTCTTTTCACCAATATCACTTGTTGTGATTCACTCCATTTGAACTTAGTGCAACCACAAATTACCCTAGGTTTTCTACTTTTACTACCAGTCAACCCTCTCTTCACACTCTCAAATAAATCAGGGAACAACTCAGTATCCTTACTACAAATAGAACATTCACAGAGGTACTTTTTATGTCCATCAACTCTAGGACTCGTACTAATACCTACTACAGTAATGACACCTCCTTTAGGTGTATCAAAATTACTACCAATAAAACTATCTTCTTTATTTATCATAACTAATAACCTTACTCTTGCTTTTAAATAATTCCCATGCTAAAGTTAGCTCAAGAACTTTAAGATGCTTACCTGAATACTTAGCATAGTATCTTTTATTATGAAATTGTTTAATTGATAGTTGATTTTCTATAAGTTCTTCGGTAACATTAGAGACATAAGTTAAATCTAATTTGTTTAAATAATTAATAAACATAATACAGTTGCCTTTTATAATTAAGAGTGTATACTTAATTATACCATGAATAGGAGATAATTGAATGAAAGATTACGAAGATATTGAATCCAGTAGAGTACAAGGTGAGATGTATTGTATTGCTTCTGAAATGAAAGAGTCCGGAATAAAGAATGGAAAAAATGAATACAATGACTGCCAGTCGAGTAATGCACTTTCAGCTTACGAGAACACTACCTCAGATGGGGAGACATACTATACAGGTTATTGCTATAGCTGTTCTCAAGCGTTTGGTAAAGAAGCTTTTCATAGTTCAAGTCACGCTGCAGAGTTTGGAGTAGAAGGTGGTATTGTTACTGAGAAGAAAACTTTTAAGAAGTTACCTAAGAGAGAGAAGATTACTAAAGAAGAAATACGGAAAGCATTAGCTTACGGTTATGAGGGGAAAGGTGAGCGTAACCTTAAGGACGTGTACTGTCAATTTTTTGGACATTTAACTAAGTTAGACTCAAAAGGAACACCACTTGCTCGTTTTTATCCTGAAACTAAAGATGGTGTTTTGATGGGGTATAAGAGTAGGACTTTTGAGGGCAAGTTATTCGGAAGAGAGAATTTAGGTCTCACTGGTATTAGCAGCGACCTCAGTGGGCAGGTTAAGTTCCAAGGACAACAGTTCCGTGATATTGTAATTTGTGGAGGGGAAGAAGATAAAACAGCTTTTTACCAAATATTTGAGGAGGCGCAGAAGAAGAGACGTTCTACTGCTAAAGCTAAGGGTCTTGATTTAGAAGGCTATCTCCCAATGCCAATTGTTAGTCCAACAACTGGGGAAGCTAGTGCGCTCAAACAGATTAGAGCTAACTATGACTTCATTAATACTGCGGAGAATATTTACTTAGGTTTAGATAATGATGAAGTAGGTTTAGCTGCTATGGAGGAAATAGCTCAAATATTCCCTAAAGAGAAAATACGTATAATTCGATGGTCGCATAAAGACCCTAATGCTGCCATATACAATAAGGAAGGTAAAGATTACTCAAACCAAGCTTTACGAGACTTCTATAATGCTAAACCTTATGTCAGGGATGGTATTATAACCTCCACAGAAGCTGATGCAGAAATAGAAGAAGAATTGATGCGTCCAGGAATGTCTCTACCAGATTTTATGTCAGATCTGCAAAAGAAGATGGCAGGGAAAGTACCTTTAGGGTATATTATCAATTGGATTGCGGAGTCTGGAATTGGAAAATCAACTTTAATAAATGAAGCTATTCGTCATTGGGTATACACAAGTCCTTATAAAGTAGGTATACTCTCCCTTGAGCTTACAGGTGCTCAGTATATGATTGCTATGCTTAGTCGTGAGGTTGGGAAGAAAATTAATTTATTCGAGACACCACAAGAGGCTGTGGATTTCTTAAAACTTCCTCATGTTATAGAAGCACGTAAACGTTTAAGTATGACAGAGGAAGGGGAGCCACGGTTTGTAATATTAGATGAACGTGATGGAGATTTAGAACAAGTTAAAGTTCAATGCGAAATGTTGATTAATAAGCATGGTTGTCGTGTACTAATTATTGACCCTATCCAAGATTTATTTGAAGGTGTTAGTATGGATCAACAGAACTCATTTCTAAAATGGATGAAAGGTGTGTTAAAAAAAGGTGTTACTTTTCACAACGTATGTCATGTACGAAAAGGTAACACAAGTACAGATAAAGACGGTAATCGTATCTTACGTGAATTATCTGAAGACGATGTTCACGGAATATCAGCCATAGTTAAGAGTGCAGGTGCTAACGTGTTTATGTCCCGTGATAAATATGCCGAAAGTGAGATTGCTAAGAACACAACTTACATCACATTAGGTAAGTGCCGTTGGACAGGAATCACTGGTAGAGTAGGCAGTTGGTACTATCATTTAGATAGTCACACTATGTATGACTTAAAAACATATTTTAAGGATCATCCCGAAGAGTTACCTGTAGGTTATGATTTAGATGTGAATCCTTTTGATAGGAATAAGGATAAGAAGAAAGGAAGCAAGCAAGATAAGAAAGAGCTGCCTGTAGACAGTTTTAATATTGACATGGGCAATGGAGTGGTGTTATAGTAATAAAAACTATAAATAGGAGGTAATCTTTATGAGTAAACTAAAACTTAATGATAATTGGGAGATAGACGACCCTCGTGATGATACCAAGATTTCTGAGGTACGTAGTAAACTCTTTAAAGTAAAGCAAGAACGAGGACTGTTCCTCTATCATGGAGGTACGGTTGAAGCTTACGAAAATAAAATAGAAGACTTAGAGAACGAGTTAGTATTCTTAGAACAATAGAATTACTTTATTTTAAAATTAACTGATGAATTAAGAGGAAACTTATGAAAGAAAAGTTAAAGACTTTGTTAGCTGGTGTTGGTATTAACGACTCGGACTACGTGCAACAGAAATTTGAAAAGACTGGAAACAGGTTACCAAGTGGTGGGTGGCAGTATAAACAAGTTTGGAAGTGCCCTTATTATGCTGTATGGGAAAGTATAATAAACCGTTGTTATGCACCATCTCATATAAAAAAGAATACTAAGTATTTAGGCTGCACCGTCTGCGAAGATTGGAAAACCTTTAGTATATTTAAATCTTGGATGGTTTCCCAAGATTGGAAAGGTAAACAATTAGATAAGGACTTTTTAGTAAAGGGTAATAAAATCTACAACCCTATTACTTGCGTATTTATCACACAAGGTGTCAATAAATTCCCAACAGACCATGCTAAGGCGCGAGGAAAGTATATGTTAGGTGTTAGTATTACCTCCTCTGGTAAATTCAAAGCAAGGTGTAGTAACCCTTTTAATACTACAAAAAAGGAAGAGGTTATAGGTACATATACTACCGAGATAGAAGCACACTTAGCTTGGAAGGCAAGAAAGCACGAACATGGTTTGAGATTAGCGGAAGAACAATCAGACCAACGTATAGCTTTAATACTGAAGAACCTATACACAGTGGAGACTGACTATGCAACCGTTTGATAAAAAACGCTTAAAAGATTACCTTGAAGTCGATCACCATTCGGATTTGGAGACACAAGGGTTATGGCCTGTAGTTAACAGTTTAGACAATATACATTGCTTATGCTCTATAGTGTTTGATGAGGAATTACAAGAAGAAGTTGTTTTACTTTTCCACGACCGACCAGAGTTTGACAATGCAAAAGTATGGGATGATGTTGATAAAAAGGAATACACTATTGCACCTAGAGCTGGAAGTCTAATAGAAGGTTTTCGTACTTGGTACAGAGTAGGCCAGAGTAAAAAAGGGCAATTCTTTATCCACAACTGTATGGGTTATGATAAACCGATTTTGGAGAAAGTCCTACCTAAGTGCCAAATTCCATTGGAAAAGTGGAATGATACTTTTATTCAAAGTAAACTTGCGTGGTTTGATAGACCTGCAGTGAAAGGCGCTAAAGGTATCCACGGTTTAGACCCGTATGGTGTTCGTTTTGGTGTCAAGAAGCCTCCAGTAACGGACTGGAAGGTATTTACTCCCTACATATGCCACAGGGTAATTGAAGATTGTCGTATCCAACGAAAGACATCTATATACTTACAGAAAGAGCATGAAATGTTAAAAGCTATGGGTGTGGATTTGACTAAAGCTCTTGAAATGGAGCATAAATATGTTGCAACTTGCCAAGAGCAGGAAGTAACTGGAGCAGCTGTAGATATAGACCATATGAATCGCTGTGTAGCTACATGGGATGAGCGTTGCGATTTCTTAGAAAAGACAATTGAACCAAAATTACCACCTACAGTTAAAGTTAGTGGTATGAAGGTTGGTAGAAAAGCTATAGCTGAGTTGTTTGGCATGAACACAAAAGGTATTGTTGACCAAACACAACAGGTTAAACGTAATGGAGAAACAATCACAGATATTGTTAAACCTTATTATAAACCTACTATGAACTTTCACACTACCAAGAAGGTTAATCAGTATTCAGGGTTTAATATTAGTTATGGAGAATCTCCTACATATATTAAGAAAGCAGAGCTTACTAAATGGATTAAAGAAAATCACCCTGATACAAAACCGAAAGATTGGGATATTGATAAGATTATAATTGAGACTAAACTACTCAATAAAAATACGTGCGAGTACTTTGATGTTCAACAAGAAGATGTAGATATTATTGTAGGTGCTCATACTAAAGTTAAGTTCTTAGAGTCTAAACTGACACAGCATGAAGTTGTAAAAGGTATGTTGATTAAGAGTGGTATTAAAAAGGTACAAGAATGGAATCTCAAAAAAGATGAGAACGGTATTGTTAAAGCTGAATTTGACACAACAGTACATTACCCACCTAAAGCTTCTTATGAAAACCAGTTACATTTTGATATCAAGAAGGGAGAGGCGATGGTGACCAGCCCCAAAATTGGTGAAAAAGATTATAAACAATTGGAGGACGAAACAGGTAAGATGGTTGGGGAGTACAATACCACAATGCACCGTAGACGTTTTATTTTGAACCCAAAAGATCCTGATAACAAAGGAATTTTGGCAAGTGTTAGGGAAGATGGTCGTATTCCTTGTGGGGTAAATGCTTCTTCTTGTGGGACTTTAAGGAGTTCACATAGAAATTGGGTAAATCCGCCTGGAGCTGGTAGTTTGTATGGTGAGGAAATTCGTAGGATTATTGTTTCTCCTGAAGGTCGTAAGCTGGTTTCGTCAGACATGAACAGCGCACAGCTTTCCATAGCGGCATATTATGCCAACAATTACGATTATTTTAAGAGTGTTTGTTATGGACAAGAATTTAAGGTTGATGACAAGGGTAACGAGATTAATCACCCTGACACAGGAGAACCTTGGTACATAGGAGAGAGTGGTCACTGTGCAAACAGTAGAGCATTTGAACTTATCTCTCAAGAAGAGTGGCAACGTGCAGTAAAGACCCAAGACCAAGAGCTTATTCATACACTAGGGCTAAGACGCAAGAGAAGCAAGGCAGGAACTTTTGGAACAATTTTTGGATGCAGCGGAAAGAAGCTCGCAACTATGTTAGATATTGCAGAAGATTTAGGTAATCAGAAAAAGAATGCCTTCTTACAAAATATAGGTTTAGACAGACCTATTGAGATACTAGAAGCTATGTGTGAGAAAAATAAAAGAGGACGAGGAGGGTATATTGAGCTTCCTTTCGGATACTATGTCTTTTGTTCATCACCTCATGCTCGCTTTAATTATCTTGACCAAGGAACTGAAGCTGCGTGTCAGAAATGGGCAGAGCTTTATTTCAACAGAGAATCTAAAAGATTAGGATTAGACGCTCACCGTATATTATCATACCATAAATAAATTGTGGCCTATCATCGTGAGGTGATTTGAATAACTTTGTGAATTGACTGGAAACCTTAACTAGATGTTTATAAACGTTTGTGAAAGTCTTTATAAATGTTAGTAGATGGTAATCAGCAGCCAAGCTTAATTGAAGGTTCAGAGGACAGGAGATATACTCCGTAGGGAAGGTAAGTTATTGACCTCCCGAAGTGCAAGGCATCTGTTGAGATTACTCCAGATGGTGAGATGTTCCGACCTATAGATGAAAATTTATAGTAACACGTAATGGTGTAGGTGATTAGTAACGTAATCATTAAACGATGGATGAGTATACAGTAGAGTGTGCAGATGATGTAGTAGAGGATGTAAAAGATTTAATGAATACCAGTTATTACGAAGCGTCTATAGCACTACATGAATGGCATAAGAGTGAATCTAAATGGTTTACTGGTAATGACCTCCCCTCTTTTAATATAGAGTTAAATGCAGGGTGTAAGGTAGGGGACAACTATTGGGCAATTCATTAATATAAATTTCTATGGAAAAGGGTAGGTTTCTATACTTTTCCATGTTACAATTAATACAAGGAGTAAAATATGAAACTGAAAGAATATTCTAAACTGATAGGTTGCACCTACAAAACGGCTTGGAACCATTTCAAGGCAGGGAAGATTAAAGGTGCGTACAAGTTACCCACAGGCGTAGTAGTTGTGCCTGATAATATTATGGAGATTTTGAAAGATGAGTACGATAAAACCAAACAGTAAAGAAGATATCGATTGGAATGATATTAATATGTATATAAGCAACCTTCAACTACCAGAAGAAGTATGGTTACCTATAGATGAGTTAGATGCCAATTGGATAAGTAACTATGGTAGGTTAAAAAGTATAAGCAGACGTTATAAAGATGGTCGTGTATTTATTAGGACTATAACTGACAATGGAAATGGTTATAAGAAATTTGCATTAAGTGGAGGTAAAGGGGAGAATGGTAAGTATAAAACAATTAACTTCTATGTGCATAGACTAGTAGCTAAATACTTTATACCTAACCCAAAGAACTTGCCTCAAGTGAACCATACTCGGGATGGTCTAGGTAAACATGATAATAGAGCTGCAGTGTTAGAGTGGTGTACAGAACGAGATAATATTCTGGATGCTCATGACAATGGACAGATGGATTACAGAACAAAAGTTAAAACCTCTATAGACGTTAAATCTGATGAGTTTGTAATTGCAATGTATAGAGTTTACAAAGAGACCGGAAAAGTTGGGGAAACTGCCAGAGCTTTTAATGTACCTAGAACATCTCTTAGTAGTATAGTTAATAAACGTAGTCGTAGAAAAATAACAGACCCAATTGACTTAGAATTTAATTTAAACAAAGGAGAACAAAATGAACAAAACTAACTTAGAGATCATTTACCAAATTGCACAAAACCTTGTGGACGGGCATCCAATCTTAACAACACTACGTGACACCTCCGCTTGGCGTATCGTAGACGCTTGTGGTGGAAGTATGATCATTGCAAACGATGCTTCCGATAATCTACCTAATGGTGTAACACAAGCTGATACAGAGTGTTTAAATGTTAACTTTGAACAACTAAATCACAGTGGGTTAGGTTGGGATACTTGGGAGAATTCTATCAACGCTGATGAGATTATCTCTGATATTACTTTCACTAAAGAAGAGGCAACCTTCAATGAAGATACTGGTGCATTCATTTCTGCTAAAGTTAGTTATGAGCAGGTTATCCCTAAAGAGGAATTAGGTGAGTACGGATTTACATTTGAATACTTAGTTATTAGTGAGTGTGGTTGTGTAGACGAAGCTAATACCGAGTTTCCTTGTGGAACTGATATTAACGAACTTAACACCACTCCTTGTGAATACTGTGATGATGAAGATGGAATAGAACCTCTTGAGCAAGCTGGTTACTTATTGCAACGAATTTACAATAGAGGAGATCGAGATGAATGCTCCATGAAACATATTATTAATGGTTTGTGCTTGATATACACAGGTAGCGACCCAACTAACCAAGAACTATACGCTGATTACTCCAGTGCAGGTTATAATAAATTAGAATGGGATAAGTACGAAGAGGATGAATCTTATGAACCTAAAACAACCTTTGACAAGGAACTATGGCAAGAGTTAAAAGAGCTTGTTTGCTCTATGGAAGATGGTGATAAAGAAGAATTTTACCGCCTCGCACACCCCTATGGTGCTATTGCTGATGATCATTGGATGACCTACTACATTAAATAAATAACAACCCACAGCCTGTAAACCCCACTTACAGTTTACAGGCTGTTTTCCTCTCCCCAAAGTTACCTTTCCTAAGTGTACCACCCTCCCTAAAGTATTTCTTTCCTAAAGTTTACCCTCTCCCAAAAGCAAACACCCTTTTCACAACTACCCCTTTTCTGAAAGTATATTTTCCCTTTCCTATACAAATCCCTTACATAACACCCCACTAACGCACAATATCCCCTACAAAGGATAAACCCCTTCTTATCCTCACAAAGGGATAGCATGTCTACAAAATAACACCTATCCTGTATCAAATTGTAAACCACTCTTCCTCCCTACACATTAATAAATATTCAAATAAATAGCATATCTTTGTTGACATAGATTAGCTGCGAATATATAATCACCTCATCAAATAGAGAAACGAATTAGGAGAAACACTATGACAACCAACACCCCTTGTTTTCACGGCTTCATTAAGCTACTATCAGACAGCTACGATATCCTTATCACAGAAGCTGATTATTCTCTTGGAGTAAACAATTTTATCTCACACTGGAAGAGTGCTATGGTTGAAGAATTATCAACTGTATATTGCCAAGCTTGGAATGACGCAGCAAGAAGTTATAAAAGTTTTTAAATAAATGTTGAATTTGTAATAGTGTTTGTGTAAGATGTGTTTATTGAATCAGCAAACATTTTTGAAAAGATAATACTAAAGGAGAACCACTATGAAACAAACTACTAATATGTCACCAGAAATGACAATTGAACAAGCTTACCAAATTGCAATTAATAAGTTTAACCTCAACCAAACTAACAACGCACCTGACATGGTTATCGACACACCACGAGGGAGAGAGGTTAGTGAAGCTTTTGTGTTGTATTGCAAAGATAATGACTTTTATTAAGGAGGAGTTATGAAACAATACAAACAACGATGTGCATATAGCCTAGACTGCGAGAACGAGTTTGATAAAAACTATTACTTCACACATGTCAATGCTATGACAGCTGAAAGTCTACATAGTAAGAGTGATATAGCTGCTGAGTTGGCTGTGCGGGATGTACAGATTGACTCTTTGATTGAGCGAGTAATGTACTATACGAATGAAAGTGAAGCTGAGGTTAAAGGTAGCTTACCTCAATTTGAAAGGGAGATCTGATATGAATAACAGTATCGAATTTAATGAACCTATCGATCCTACAATCGAAAGACTTATGGAAGAAAACCGTAAGAATGCAAGAGGAGGGAAGGAACGACAACTATTGCACAATAGCATTCAAACACCTGACGGCACAATCTTAGTAAGCCATCACGGACATGATTTCTCTGAGCATACACAGGAAGATGGACGCAGATACTTCACAGATGGTGGGTTGGATTATCAACGTATCGGATTCTCTGACGAAGAGTATACAAATTTAAGCTTGTACACAGATGACACACATGAGAAGATCCGTGAACGTTTCACATGGGGTAATTGTTATGATAAAGAGATGAACCGTCTACCAAAGATAGTTTACATTAAGTTAAAAGATATTACGGAGAGTCATTTAAATGCAATATTAAACTTGACTAATGTTATGAATACGGTTAAGATTTATAATATGTTTAAAGCCGAAAAGAAGTTTCGAGAAAATATGGGAGAGTAAAAATGTTCAAACGTGAAGTGTTTTATGAGGTACATGTTAAAGGTTTCTCAATGTTAAATAAGAATATAGCTAAATCTAAAAGAGGTAAATACTCTGCACTATGTTCTCCTTGGGCGTTAAAGCACTTTAAGGAACTCGGTGTAACTGTTATTCAAATCATGCCAATCTTCAAGAATGCTGAAGATAATAAAGGTAAATATTGGGGATACGGTCCAATAGACTTATTTAACCTTAATCCAGATTATGGCACTAAGAAGTCTTTAACTAACACTATTAAAGCTTTGGAGAGTGCAGGATTTAAGGTGATATGCGATGTGGTATACAATCATACTGGAGCTTCTATTAAAGAGCTAGATTACGACCATACAGACCGGTATGGGTGTGGCTTTGCTGTAGCTGTGAACGAACCCGATAGCTTGAAGATGGTTAAGAAGTCTATCAGTTGGTTATTAGATGATATCGGTTTTTCAGGGTTAAGATTTGATTTAGGTGCTTGTCTCTTACGTGAATATAATGGTAGCTTGAACCCGAATTCAGATATAATTAAGTGGTTAGAGAAAACTTATTCTAAGACAAAAATCTTCTCTGCTGAATGTTACGACCTACATGGAAACTATCGTGACCTATTCCCTGACTGGATTTTAAGGATTAGTAATAGTATCCGTGATCAAATACGTGACCAAAAACAATATGTACACACTAAGGATGGTTTACCGGAACGTAATATCGGGTTTGTTACATGCCACGATGGACAAACTTTGATGGATAATTGTACGTTTGAGGGCAAATACAACCTACCAAACGGTGAAAATAACAGTGATGGGAATAATGACCGTAAAGCTAATAACTGTACAATAGAAGGCTTCACTGATAACCAACAAGTGTTATATTGGAGACAAGCTCGTGCAGATAGTATGTTAAAAGCTTTACAATCTTATACAGGACATGTATTATTGCTTCAAGGGGATGTAGCTGTAACCGAAGAGGGGAAGTGGTATGGTCGTATGACAAACACTAAGTTTGGTTGCAACAACACCTATTGTCAGGATAATGAGATGGGATGGGTTATTTGGGATAAATTATCTTTTGAGAAATTAAAAGCTTTACAAGAGAAGCTTAACCCATTATAATAATCACGAATTAAAGGAGACCAAATGAAAGAACAACCAGAAGATAAATATAACATACGAGAGATCTTAATCCGTAACAAAGGATTCACCCCTCAAATGTTACAGGATTTAGAACAACAGATTAACCTAATCCTAAAAGTGGAGTATATTAATTGGCAAACAATAGATTAAAGTTTGAAACATCAGAAGAATTTAAGAATAAAGTTGTAGAGGAGTTTTTACCAACACTTCCACATACAGTACCTTGTAAAGTTGTAGGTTGTACGTTTCCTAATATAGATATTTGTAGGATTCAACTGTTGACACAACAAGGTATGCAAGTGTATAGTGTGTGGAGAGATAAAACGACAAAGTTAGTAGATTATTGTCAGGGAGAAATTAGTAAACCTCCTGCAAAAGATATTAATTAAATTAGTTTTAACTCTTGCAACACTTACAAATTATGATACAATAGTGTTCGCCTTTTGAGAATTAACCAGAACTAATGATGAATGGTAGTTGAGGGAAGGTGAGCATTAATATAAACAATCTCGTTATGAGAACAATATAAATTAAATGATATAATACAAAGGAGAATATAATATGACATTTTCACGTAAAGCTAACGCAGGTGCTGCAGCACAAACAGGTGGTAACGAACAGACTTCAGCTTCTAAAGAAGATTGGAATGCTTGGAATCAATACCAGTTTGATTGCTTTAATGCAAAAGTTAAAGAATTACCTAACGGTAAGAAGCGTAAAGAGAAAACACTTATTGGTAAAGTTAACTTCATTATGGACTTAGGTTATCCAAAAGCTGCAGACTCTGAGTGGGATACTAAATGTGCACTTCCATCAGATGGTGAAAACTACTCTCAAGAAGAGTTGGATTGGAAAGCTAAGAACCCTACACATGACTTCATTTGGACTAAACAATACAATGAAGCTATTAAAGGTAGTGAGACTGTTCGTAAGCAAACATCACCATCTTTTCCACAACAAGAGTATGGTGTTGCTGTAGACTTTCCCCAAGTACTTATAGATTATAGTCGTATGCCTAATAGTAAGTCAGATACACCGTTGTTACGACCTTACCGTATAAGCTTGAATAATACATTCAACCGTACAGTACAGCGTCCTATTACTTTTGATGGTAGCTATAAGCCAGTTAGTGATAAGAACATCTTACATAAGGTTTGTGTAGCAGCAGGTAGTCTTAAAGAACTTGTAGACAGTGGTTATGATATTGGTGTAGTGGCCGAAGCAGTTTGTAACTTCAATGTTCGTATGGACTTAAGTGAGAATGGTGAAGCTATCTACTTAAACGATGCAGTTTCTAAACCATCATCGATTGAAGACCTTGAAATGCCAGATGAGAGTGTATATACAGCAGAAGCCCAAATCTCGAAGGTTATGGATAAAGAAGGTATTGCACCGTTCACTGGTATCTTGCTTGATATGACTGAGTTTACAGACACCATGTTCAGTATGGTAGGTGAAGATAAATTTGGTTACTTGAAACGTGCCAAGACGTCAAATGAGTTCCTTATTGAAGGTATTAGCAAGAAAACAGGTAAACCTTACTCTATCCCTAAAGGTATTAACTTTGACGAAACTAACTTTGCTAAAGAGTTAGAAAAACGTTCAGGTGAGAAAACGGAGCAACCTAAGCAAGAGGTTAAGAAAGAAGCTGCTACGGTTAAAAAGGAAGAAGCTACTCCTACACAAGAGCCTATGGAGTTTGATGAGGAAATGGACGACACGATCCCTTTCTAGAGTTAATTAAAACTTAAACAATAAAAAGCCCGCTGATAAGAAATTATCAACGGGCTTTGTTTTATCTATAAGAGCTTATTACCAAACTTACTTTTAAAGAAGTCCTTTAACATACTCCGCAAACCGAATACATCAGCAAAGACAATACCTAAACCAGCGTACATATACGAAGGCATCTCTTCTAAGGCTTTAAAACCTTCCTTCATAGCTCCATTTATGACTTCAGGGTCGTACCCAAACCACAAGGCGCAGATTGGGTTGAACATTAAGATTAGTATTGGACTAAGTAATGCATATGTTATAACATCATCCTTCCAGCCCCTTTCCTTAACGGATATAAGGTCTAAGTCAATATCGTGAGTTTGCTCATTAGAAAGCATTGCAATTTTAGCTTGTACTTTAGCATCCTCTACAATATCATCTCGCTCTTGTTTCTTAGCCTTTATAGTTTGCCTGTTTGTGAAGTAGTTTGCCACTCCAGAAACTAAAGGGCTTATAAGTGCAGATAAACCAATCATACTCCCTCCTACAGTAAGAGTTCCCAATGCGGAAGATCATGGAACGTCTGATCACTTGTTTTTAAATCACTATCCCAATCGCCACCGCACCGAACATTGATACCTAATTCTCTTGCTCGCTCTTTAACAATACCAATAAACATGTACCACCTACCTTTATCATTCCAATCAATAGGATAAAGCCCTGCATCAACTGCTAGAGAAGGCTGTGCGTTGTGTTTTCCGTTGGGGTATACAATCGTACTCCTACCTTCTTTAAACGCTTTATTTT
>Ga0233410_10000229_pt1 | contig 19595 bp, 16 predicted proteins | sample Na_anoxic_1_MG_FD_179869 | JGI IMG/M metagenome (GOLD analysis project Ga0233410, IMG submission 179869) | Seawater microbial communities from Saanich Inlet, British Columbia, Canada - Na_anoxic_1_MG | ecosystem: Environmental > Aquatic > Marine > Inlet | place: Canada: British Columbia...
CTAAAGTAGGCATGACCGAACCTCGTTATACCACTTAGCATTTCAAAAGAGACGAATGTTCTCTTTTTAAGGAAGGGATTAATTTGCGCATCCCGTTTGAATCACTAAGTGGCTTTATTTAATGCGAACCTGCGGACGTAGTCTGATTTCTTCTTCTTGAGACAGTTGGTCAGGGCGAACAATCAGCGTTTTTAGTTGCGGGAACATGTTTAAATCCCCCATTGAGGTGATTTGACTGCCGCGCAAATCCGCCATCTCAAGCATCTTCAGGTCGGTGATTTCTGAGCTGTCCGAAATCACCGTATCAACAAGAATCAACCGCTTTATCGGCAGAAACCGCAGCGGATACTGCCCCTGATTCGTTCGCAGAGAGAAAGATTCGACGCCTGCATCGATAGTCAGTGTCTGAGTCTCTGCTTCGTAGCTGAAACAGTGAGCATGATTGCCAAACATCGCCGTAACAGCCAGTCCATACCCCTCCCGGTATCCCAATGATGCGTAGTCGTAGGCGAGGAACTTTCCTGCCTGCACTTTTCGGTTCATCGATAACAGGGTTTTGATGATCCCGGCCAGCTGAGTTGCCGAGGTCTTATGCTTATCCGGATCAAAGGATTCAGCCAATGCCTCGTTGACCCTGGCAAGCCCGCGCATGCGCTTTGGGTCGATCTCAAAATACGGCTTCGCCTCAGCAAACTCTGCGCTCATGAAGTAGAGATACGCAAGCTGTAGGCGCGCCTCATCGGCGCGCTCCGGCTCGGTACGAATCATTTCGTGCACGGAACGTATCGACAGTTCATAAGACACCAATGGCAGTTGATAAAAGAAGTCGTGGCTAAACTGGTCGCCAGTGGCGACCAAATCGACGGGAAGCGCCGTGGTCATTAGCCCTATCTCCCGAAGCAACGCCTCTGAATCTTCCTTCTCCACCCGCAACTGCACCGCCAGTTTCTCGGTCTCTTCTTTTTCTACCCGCAACCGTGCCGCTAGTGTCTCGGTCTCCTGCTTTTCCACTCGCAACCGCGCCGCCAATGCCTCGGCCTCTACACGCTTGGCACTCAGACGGTCAACGAACAAGGCCGTCACCACCACCACCATCACCACGAATGCAGCGGCCAGATTGCAGCTGACGCGATGTCGACGATAGAACAACAAAAACTCAGTCGACAGCCCACTTTCATGGGCTACGGGAGAGAAACCGCCAAGAAACGCGCGGACCTCGGTGATCAAGTCACTCACCGACGCATAGCGATCGGCCGGTTCTAGCGCCATAGCCTTCATGACCACGGCGCTCAAGCTCTCGGGAACGCCGCTACCACGCTCGGTTGGCGGTACAATATCGCCGGACAGTGCCGCCTGCTGCATGGTGTCGGTGTCACCCGCGAGGGGGGGGCGACAGGTCAGCACGGCGTAAAGCAGGCCTCCCAATGCGTAGATGTCTGTGCGCTTGTCCCGGTTTTCGCCGCGAATCTGCTCTGGGGCCATATAGCCGGGAGTTCCCTTCACCTTTCCGTAAACCGTCATTCCGCTCAACAGATCGGGATTGAGCAACTCGTCATCATCGATCTCATCAGTGCTGCCGATCAGTTTTCCCAAGCCCCAGTCACAGACCAGCACTTCACCATAATGACCGACCTGAATGTTGGCCGGCTTCAAGTCGAGATGAATGACGTCGCGCGAATGTGCGAAGGTGATCGCATCGCAAACCTTGAGGAAGATTTCGAGTCGATCCGATAGCGGACACCCGCCATCGGCAAGGGCTTTCTGCAGAACCACATCAAGCCCATCACCGACTTTTAGATCCATGGTAAAATACGGTTTCTCCTCTTTGTCGACGCCGACATCGTGAACGGAGATGACGTTCGGGTGCTCGAGCAGCGCTGTCAGCCGAGCCTCGCGAATAAATGGGTCAAAGAGTAAATCGCTTGCGTCTTCATGCAAACGAGCCATGGCGACGTGACGATTACTGCGTCGATCGAGGACTTTGAGTATGCGTTTCATGCCGCCAACCGCAATCAGTTCAGCTTGAACGTAGCGCTCCTCGAGCGACCGCAAGTCGACGTAGAGGGGTGACTGCTCAGCCGGGTCACGCTCGTCGAAGGCCTGGTCGAACAGCTGGTTCAAGGCTTGGGTTTGAATGTTTGATTCTGTCATCATTCGCGAAATTCCAGCTGGCTGCGCAACTGTTTTGCTTCATCGAGGAAGCGCGTGCGGACGCGGTTACGCAGGACGTAGACGGAAGCCTTGGTCAGCTCCATCGCCGAGGCGATATCGTCAACGGACTTTCCATCGAGAGTCATCGTGAAAACGTCCATGGCCTTGCCTGAGAAACTAGCATTCAAGCGCTCAATGACCAGCGCAATGATGTGTTTCCGCCACTCGCTTTCGATGATGTCCTCAATATCCGGTGGCGCGACGTCGGCGACGGCGGCGTTGGTCTCACGGCGTTTTCGCGTAGAAGCCTGGCTACAGTGGTTATAGACAGCATTACGGATGACTGTTCCCATCCATGCGCGAAATCTGGCGTCGTCGCGGCCCATTTCCATCTTTGGCAGGCCCTGCCATAACTTCAGCAATACGTCTTGGCTGAAATCCTCGAGGTCATCCCGTGTCACCTGCAGCTTTATCAGCACCATGCGAATAAAGCCCGAATAATAGTTGGTGAATTCGTCCCAGGCTTGGCTGTCGCTGGGATCGCGCGCTCGGTCAATCAACGTCTCTCGTGTCTTCCACGGATCTTCCGATAAGTTTATCTGATGCTGCTGGTCCATGTATTAAGTCCGTAGTTAATCGTGCAGCTTAATTCGCTACAAATCAAGCTCGCCATAACTGAATCCAGGGGGGGAGAATCACACCAACTATACTGGCTGATCTCTCTATGTGAGAGTTTGATTAGGTGTCAGAGGTGATATGATTTTTATGCGAGTCTTTCGCTCTTCTTCAAAACGAGATGCAGCTCGGACTTCTTTCACTCAATTGCTTTTATACCACTTAGCAAAACCAAAGAAACAAATGTTCTTTTTGCTGGCTTTAGGAAAATGCGCTACGCGGAAAGCCATGAGAGCTGGAGAGAATGCTGCGCTACGTGGAGTCACCGTCCTGATTGCCATGAAGTGTGTGTGTGAGCGGGACAGATCTGATTACTGCTGGTTTAGATGAAATCGACGCGCTGGGGGTGGACGATGAAGCCCCGCCGCAGTCGTCCAGCCGAGCCTGCCGCAAAGCGGTGTCTAGCCACGCTCAGTCCAGACGCGAACTGCGTTTGATGAACGTCGAATAGCGAGGTAAGAAATTTGACGTATGCAGAAGCATATTGACAGTGAATTGCTAGCGTCTATCAGTGAGTACAGATTCTAAAAGCAGGGCTAGTCTCTCCCTAGACGGGAGGTGGGCCGACCCTACAAAAATTACATTTTAGCAATGAGCAATGGATCAATGACTCTCGGAAATTTCCCAATAAAACTTATTGCCATCGGCCTACTTGGATGGAGTACGGTTGGCATGGCCACAGCAGAAAAAGCGGCTTCTCCGGTGATCCCAGGTCTGCATCACAAGCATCCACTGAGTGTTTCGCAAACTGGTAGCGTGCTGATTGATGAGCTGCGCTGTGCCTCATGCCACGATGGGATGTCTAGCGGCAACATGAAGGCGGCACCTGATTTAGCGGGAGTGGGGACGCGCTTGTCAGCCGATTACCTGCAACGCTATATTGCTGATCCAGCGGCGACCCATCCCGGCACTACGATGCCGGACATGCTGGCGGGACAGACGAAAGAGCAACGTCGGGCAATCAGTGAGTCGATCAGCCATTACCTGCGCTCCTTGCAAGCGAGCGAGACGGGGGTTAAAAAGCCAACGAAGCCAGATGCGAAGGCTGGGCATGAATTGTTCCATGAAATTGGTTGTATTGCCTGCCATTCCCAACGCGATGATGCTGGGAATGAGCTGGTCAGCGAGGGAGTCGTTTCGCTGGCCCATGTTTCTAGTAAATACAAACCAGGCGCTCTGGCAGACTTTTTGCGAGACCCTCTGAAGTCTCGTCCGTCTGGGCGGATGCCGGACATGAACCTCACCCACGACGAGGCCGCTTCTTTGGCGCGTTATCTCGCTGGAGCCACTGCTAAAATTCAAAATTTGCCAGCGCCAACCGTGCAGCAGATCAGCGAGGGGAAAAAGAATTTTAAAAAATGGAACTGTGTGGCGTGTCACCAGCCCGAGCAGATCGGCAAGGATTCGGCGATTCATGGCCCCGAGCTTAGTAAGCTCAACTTGGCCGGTGGTTGTCTCTCGCCACAGCCGAAGGATTCCCCGAATTTTCATTTAAATCAAACTCAGAGGACGGCGATTCAGGCGGCGCTGAAGAAACCTGTCATGTTAGCCACGCCAGCGGATCAAATCAAGATGCGCCTGACCCAGCTCAGCTGCATCGTTTGCCATAACCGCGACGACTATGGTGGCGTTTCTGCCGAGCTGGATGGCTTTTTCCACTCGACTGAGGAAGCGCTGGGTAACGAAGCTCGGATTCCGCCACCGCTGACGCAGGTAGGAGCCAAACTCCGTCCCGCATGGATGAACAAGGTGCTATTTGATGGAGCGGTCGTTCGGCCTTACATGAAAACGAGGATGCCACAATTTGGTGCCTCCAGCCTGGCGGGGCTTCCTGAGCTTTTTGCTGAGGTTGACTCCATCGAGCAGGTCGAGATACCGGAACTTGACCGGCAATCTCGCCCCAAGATGCGCAATGGCGCCCACCTCCTCCTCGGTAACAAGGGGCTGAGTTGTATTGCCTGTCATAACTACAACGGCAAAGAATCTCCGGGAATGAAGGGCTTGGATCTGATGACGTCCTACCAGCGACTCCAACCGAGTTGGTTCTATCATTACATGAAAAACCCCGGCGCGTTCCGCCCCGGCATCATCATGCCGAGCTATTGGCCGAATGATAAAGCAGTGCAGACCGAGATCCTAGATGGCGACACCGATCTTCAACTGCAGGCGCTTTGGCATAATTTCTCGCTGGGGCGCTCTGCCCGTGACCCATCGGGACTGCGGAGTGAGCCGACCAAGTTGAAGGTATCTGACAAGACCCGGACTTACCGTGGTCGCAGCAAGATTGCCGGGTTCCGCGGAATTGCGGTCGGATTCCCCGGAGGAATGAATTACGCCTTCAATGCTCAGAACGGTGCTCTATCAGGAATCTGGCAGGGCGAGTTTGTCAGAGTGAATTGGCAGTCGCAGGGAGCAGGGGATTTCAATCCAGCGAGCAAATCCGTGCAACTGGCTCAAGATGTCGCGTTCCTCCAGTTGCCCGATGACAAGGCCGCGTGGCCGTTGCGTCCGATAAGAACTAAGGAACAACCGATCAACGCCGATCCACTTTACCCGCGTAATCATGGTTATGCCTTTGCCGGTTACTTTATGGATGACGCGTCGGTTCCCACCTTCATGTACAAATGCGGATCGATCGCGATTGAGGACAAATCCGCCCCCGTCAAGGTCGGGGAAACGACAGTGCTGCGACGGACATTCCATTTTTCCACACCCACGCAAGAGACTGTGTATTTCCGCGCGCTCACAGGAAAAATCACGGCGGGTGCCAAGAAGGTATTTAAAACCAACGACGTCGCGATCTCTATAGCCACGGGAGAGGCGATCCTCCGTCCTTCTAGCGATCAGGAAGTCGGGCAGGAATTGCTCATTCGACTTTCCCTGCCAAAAGGAAAATCCAGCTACTCTATTGATTACACATTGCTCAAGTAAGATGAAAAAAGAGAATTTATTACTTCGTTGGTCGCTCGCATTGCTAACGCTTTGCGCGACTTATTCGGCAGCCGAAGAGGTCGGCGAACGCTGGGGGACGGCCGACCGCGAACGCGCCTACTATCGCATCGTCGATGTTCCGATCCCGAAAGATGTGGTGATCGAGGCGGGTGCCTTTACCGCATTGCCGGACGACCGAATTGCGGTGGCCACACGCCAGGGCGAGATCTATTTTATCTCAGGAATTGATGAGGCTAAGCCGCAACCAGACTACCATCTTTTTGCGACCGGGTTGGACGAGATTTTTGGACTAGCCAGGAAAGATGACGCTCTCTACGTGACTCAGAGCTGCGAGTTGACCCGGGTCAAGGACACCACGAATGACGGCCGAGCGGACCGTTTTGAAGTGGTCTCGGACGCATGGGGATACGGAAGTTATCACGAATATGCGTTCGGATCGAAATTTGATCCAGAAGGAAACCTCTACGTGGCGCTCGGACTTTCTAGCTCGTACCACTCGCGTGAGTTGTTTCGTGGTTGGGCCTTTAAAATCACCCCAGAGGGCAAGAGCATCCCGATAGCCAGTGGCCTGCGTAGCCCTGGCGGAATTGGACCCAATGAACACGGAGCTCTCTTCTATATAGAGAGTCAAGGACCATGGAACTCGGCCTGTAGCCTGAAATTTGTCAAGGAGGGCGGCTTCATGGGTCACCCTATTAGTTTCAATTGGTATGACTACGCCCCGAATATGGGCAAGGCACCGACGGCTCCCGATTCCCCCTCAAAAATGATGGTGGAAAAAGAACGGATCCCAGAGCTCGACCCGTATGCAGTTGTTTTCCCATATATCAAGATGGGGCGCTCTATCACTGGTTTTGTAGTTGATCAAACTAAAGGTAAATTCGGGCCCTTCGAAGACCAAATGTTTCTCGGCGACTACACCCAGTCGCTGATCATGCGCGCCACCACCGAGCAAGTAAATGGTGTCTGGCAAGGTGCCTGTTATCCCTTCCGTGAGGGACTTTCGACCGGTATTCTCAATGTGCAGTTCACTCCAGAAGGTCGACTGCTTTGCGGTGGTACCAACCGGGGATGGCCAGTGCGCGGCTTGAAGGCATACTCTCTGGAACGATTGGAATGGACTGGTCTCATGCCCTTCGAGATCCAGCGTATCAGCATCACCCCAGACGGATTTCATATAAAATTCACCAAAGCTGTGGATGCAGCAACCGGCTCGAACCCAGAGTCCTACAGCGTAACAACCTTCACCCACGGTTACCACCAGGGCTATGGCGGCCCGGAGATCGATCAAGCCACCCCGAGGGTCAAATCTGTCGCGCTTGCAAAGGACGGACTATCCGCCACTATCGTGCTCGACAAGATCACCCTCGGCCACGTCCATGCATTCGATCTGGGAGCTCTGCGTTCGCTCGATAAAGAAGAACTTCTCCACCGAAACGCCTATTACACAGTCAACGAAGTCCCTAAAAAGTAAGGCCTAAAATTCTTAAAACACTACTAACACACCCGATGAAGATCAAATCCATCCCACGCTCAATCTTATCTATTTTTGCCATGAGCATGCTCATCCAACCAGCCTCAGCACAAGACCATAAGCACCCAGTACCTGAGAGCCCAAAATGGCTGACCTATAAAGGTGGCGAAGGGCCAGGAAAAGGGAAACACATCGTGCTGATCACCGCCGAGCAAGAATACCGCAGTGAGCAATCAATGCCGATGATGGCCGGAATCCTAGCGAAGCATCACGGCTTCGACTGCACCGTGCTCTTTGGAACCAATCCCGACGGCCTAGTTGACCCGACCATGCCGGTGTTCCCTAAGAAAGGGCAGGAGGATGCCTTCCAGAAACATAATATCTTAGGCTTGGAGCATCTGGAAAAAGCTGACCTCCTCATATTCGTCACCCGCCTGCTCACCTTGCCCGACGAGCAGCAAAAGCAGATTGTAAGCTACTTTGATTCCGGCAAGCCGATCATCGGACTACGCACCGCAAACCACGGATTCCGTGCCCCACTTCCCTACAAAATGGATGGCAAGCAGGTCAACATTGGCCACATCCTCGGCGGTAGTTTTATGAAGCACCACGGCAATTGGCACCAGGATTCAACCCGCGGTGATCTTGTGGAGAACATGAAAACCCACCCGATACTCATCGGCGTCAAGGACGTCTGGGGTCCCTCCGATGTTTACCGGACATACAAGGTGGGCGAAAGTCTCCCAGAAGGCTGCACCGCTCTGGTCTACGGCCAACCGTTGATCGGTCGCAAGCAAGGTGGCGAGACCAACCAAAAAAAAGAACCCCTGCCCGTAGTCTGGTTTAAAAACTGGAAAACCAGCGGTGGGCAATCAGCCCGCATCCTCCACTCAACCATGGGTAGCGGCAAGGATCTCGAAAACCCAGGCCTGCGCCGACTCATCGTCAATGGTGCCTACTGGGGAATGGGAATGGAAAAACAGATCACCGCCACCCGCAGTGTCGACTACACTGGCGAGTACAAACCCCTCGTCAGCGGCTTCCAATACGAAAAGCTCGGAGTCATCCCGCAAAAGCCGTCAGCTTATCGGAAATAAAGTGTTCAGTCTTCAGAGGCGTTACGTTAAAAACTCATTATCTCCAAAGGAGAAACTCATACAAGCCTAGGGAAGAAGCGAAGCGTATTCCCTAGGTTGTCCAGAACGTATCGTTTGCTGGCTGAAGGCCAGCTTCAGTGCGTCCGCAACCTTTGAATGGCATGTAAACGCGCCTAACTAGTACCGTTCAGGCTTGCCCCGAAAATAAGTCAAAACTAGGTAGTAAGTCGACAGCTTAGTTTTCACTACATGCGGGATTTAAATGTAAAAAAGCAAGTTTTCACCCACTATTCGGACAAGACAATGCTGCTACTATCTTTGACATGAGCAACATTTTCTCAGGAACAATTCCCGCACTAATGACCCCTTGCGATGCCGAGGGTAATCCCGACTTCGCAGAACTAGTAGCCACAGCCCAAGGGCTGATCGATGCCGGCATGGACTCGGTGGTTTACTGTGGTTCTATGGGCGACTGGCCCCTCCTCACCGATGAGCAACGTCAGACTGGAGTGAAGGCTCTGGTCGACGCTGGCATTAGAACCATCGTAGGCACTGGCGCGCAAAACACAAAGATCGCTGCGGCACATGCTGCTCACGCTCGTGAAGTAGGAGCGCACGGCCTGATGGTTATCCCACGCGTACTTTCCCGCACACTTTCCCCAGCTGCCCAGCACAATCACTTCACAGCAATTCTCGAAGCTGGCGGACCTGATCTTCCAGCCGTGATCTACAACTCACCTCACTATGGTTTTGAGACCAAAGCGGATCTCTTTTTCAAGTTGAACGAGAAGTACCCACAGTTGATCGGCTTCAAAGAATTCGGCGGAGCTGCAGCACTCACTTATGCCGCTGAGCACATCACCACTGGCAACGAGAATCTCACACTGATGGTCGGTGTGGACACCCAAGCTTTCCATGGTTTCGTCAACTGCGGAGCTATCGGTGCCATCACTGGTGTTGGCACAGCAATGCCGAAAGAAGTTCTGAAAATGGTAGAGCTCTGCAAACTTGCCGCTACTGGCGATGCAAAAGCGCGCGCCCTAGCACTTGAACTCGGTGAGGCAATGAACATCCTCTGCACCTTCGACGAAGGCACTGACCTCGTGCTCTACTACAAGCGCCTCATGGTTCTTGAAGGCAACAGCGCCTACGAGCATCAAATCTATGCAGACGACAAGCTAAGCCCATCCCAACAGGCTCACCTCGATTCCCAACACGCCCTATTCCGCAACTGGTGGAACTCCTGGGAAGGAAAATAGGCTGAGTTAGTAAGCACCTAATAAGTAACAAATCTATAAAAAAGGCGGCATGATATATCATGCCGCCTTTTTGATTTTTAGGTTTGAGGCCAACGAGCCTCAAGCTAGGATTAGACTTCGCTGCGCTGAATACCCAGTGGGTTTGCGTCCTGGAGTTCCTCTGGTAGCAGAGACTGCGGGCAGTCTTGCCAGCAAACAGCACGGGTGAAACGGTAGATCGCCATCGTGCCCACTGAGGTGCTACGACCATCAGAAGTAGATGGGAATGGACCTCCGTGCACCATGCTAGCACAAACTTCCACACCAGTTGGGAAACCGTTGAAGGCAATACGGCCAGCACGATCTTCCATAAGCTGTATCAATTCCTGCTGTTCGCCAAGTTCTGCATCTGTGCCGTGAATGCTTGCGGTGAGCTGACCTTCGAGCGACTGGAATGCTTTGATCAATTCGCAATCATTTTTATAGGTAACAATAAGGCTGGCTGGACCAAAGACCTCATTGGTGAGTGACTCAGAGGATAGAAATGTCTGAAGATCCGTCTGGAAAAGTGCTGGTACTGCCTGGTTAGATCCTTCACCAGCTGTAGCCTTAGCCAGTTGCTTGACTGACGCGTTATTTTCAAATGCTTCAAGGCCGCTGCAGTAAGCATCGCAGATACCACTGTTGAGCATAGCGCTGCTGGAGCCAGCTCTGACCAGCTTAGCTGTTTCGCTAGCGATGGCTTCGGCGTGGTCTTCGTGGATGAAGATCAATCCAGGGTTAGTACAAAACTGACCAACTCCCAGAGTCATGGAGCCGAACAAACCTTGCGCGAGTTGAGCACCACGCTCTTGCGCAGCACCAGGTAAAATAACCACTGGGTTGATAGCGCTCATTTCAGCGTAAACTGGAATAGGTTCCTCACGGGCTGCCGCAAGATCCATCAGGGCGCGACCACCAGCGTAGGAACCGGTAAAGCCGACAGCTTTGATAGCAGGGTGCTTAACCAGAGCCTGACCAATCGTGCGTCCACCACCGTAAACGAGAGAGAACACGCCTTCCGGTAATCCGCAGTCAGCCACAGCTTTCTGCACAGCAAGACCAACGATCTCCGCAGTACCACTATGGGATGAGTGCGCTTTGACAATCACTGGGCAACCCGCAGCCAAAGCCGAGGCCGTGTCTCCACCAGCAGTGGAAAATGCGAGTGGGAAGTTGGAGGCTGCAAAAACAGCGACAGGACCGAGCGGGCGCAACATGCTGCGGGTGTCCACTTTCGGCAACGGTTGGCGGTCGGGCTGAGCACGATCAATCCGTGCATCCACCCAAGAACCTTCATCGAGCAACTTGGAAAACATCCGCAGCTGGCCACAGGTGCGTCCAGCTTCACCGCGGACACGCATCTCAGGAAGACCCGTTTCAAAGGGCATACGCGCCACTAAGTCTTCGATAACTGCTTCGATGTTATTCGCAATAGCGTTCAAAAAGAGCGCCTTATCTTTACCGCTGGTATGGCGGTACGTTTGAAATGCCTCAGCTGCTAGACCAACCGCTTTCTCAAGCTCATCGCTGGTGGCAGCGATGTAAGTGGGTTCGATGGCTTCGTTAGTGCTTGGATTGATGCTCTTACCCGTAGCCTGGTTCCCCTGGCCACGACTGGCGCCGATAATTGATGTTCCTTGGAGTGTCATGATGATGGTATTAGAAATTTGTGTCCGCACAACATGCACCTAATCCAAATGAGGTTCAAGCCCGCTATGCATAGAAAAACAACAAGCCCACCAACGAACTCGTAGAAGAACGCTTCCAGCCTCTTTTCACTAAGCTAGCCCCTGTATTTTACATAAAGCCGGTGACCAACGATCATTGAATGAATGTTGCTGATCGTCAACATTTGCTCAATGAGGCTGTTCGTCAACATTAAGATCTTGCGGACGTTCACCCACTTTGTTATCGAGTAAAGTATGCAGATTATCAGTGCTAGAGACATCGCTAGTCGAGTGAAGACTAGGCGTAAAGAGATAGGCTGGACACAAGCGCAACTCGCCGTGCGCAGTGGCGTGAGCCGAGACTGGATCATTGCTCTAGAGCAAGCAAAACCGAGCGTGGAGCTAGCACTCGTCCTCCGCACTCTGAAGGCTCTCAACATCCAGCTCCATACCAGTGAGAAAGATGCCACTGAAAATAAGCTCCTCTATAGCGGCAATTCTATAGAGGACGCGAAGGCTGCTGCTCTGCGGCATGCTAAGCAAAGAAACCACAACACTCATGGAAAAGCTTAGTGTCATCGTAGAAAGGCTCCGCATGGGCAGACAATATCTTCACAACACTGACATGAGTGACAACTAATTACTCTATTCAAAAAAATAAATAAATTCACACTTCTCTAATGAAAATTCCAATTAGCATATTCTTACTACTATGGATGTTCAATTTTTCCAGCGCTGGCAGTGAACAGATCATTAGAAATGTCGAATTCGCAGTGATCAATGAGGACAGGCTCGCGCTAGATCTGTACCTCCCAGATGGAGTGAAGAATCCACCCTTAGTGATATGGATTCACGGTGGTGGCTGGAGGGCTGGCAGTAGAAAAAAATGTGACATCCGCTGGATGACTGATCATGGCTTTGCCGTAGCCAGCATATCATACCGACTCACCCATCAAGCTATCTTTCCAGCCCAGATTCACGACTGCAAGGCTGCTGTGCGTTGGTTACGAGCGAATCAAGAAACCTATGGATATTCCACCGAGCAATTGGCGGTGGCTGGATCTAGCGCGGGAGGTATGTTAGCTGCACTTCTCGGCACTTCCGGCGGAGTCTCAGACCTCGAAGGCAAGGTGGGGAGCCACCTTGAGCAATCCTCACGAGTACAAGCCGTGATTGATTTTTATGGCCCAACAGATTTTTTACTACGCTCCAAAACCCAACCTAGCAAAGCCAATGAGCCGGGATCTGTAGTATACAGGCTACTTGGAGGGGGTGCTGATCAGAAAACCGCCTTGGCTCAAATGGCGTCTGCAGCATTTCATGTCAGCTCTGATGATCCACCCATGCTGGTTTATCACGGCGTGAATGATAAAACCGTACTGCTTGACCAATCAGAACGCATGCGTGATGTGTACTCAGACGCTGGCCTATCCATCGCATTAGTCTTAATCGAAAACGCTGGGCATGGAGGAAAGCAGTTCCACAATGAAGACAACAAACGGACTATGATTAACTTCCTAAAACGACATATACTTCCGCAACAAAATGCCAGTAGCGAAAACGCAGAACAAGTCGATCGAGCGAACTCCGACACTCTCCAGGATAGTTCACCATAAGCGTTCTTCTAAAAATGAGGCGTATAATCTACAACGTAATACCAATGATGATCGGTCTAGCTGTCATCGTAGCGGGGTTTATTTACGACACTCTCTTTGCGGGAATACCCTACCAAGACCCAACTCCATCATTACAAGCTGAGTATCAATTTCATTCCACAGTTGCTTCAGTCATCATGACTACGGGGCTTGTCCTATTCCTAGCTGGCCTCATTTTTCTTATTTCTAGCAAAGTATACAAAACCCTTTCATCTCGCCCATAGAAATTCAGCAAAATAGGGCTTCCTGAAAAAGTTCTCTCCTTACGATTCAAGCGACTATGGTGGCAGCCGACGAGTTCAAAAGCAGGATAGGTTTGTCTCGGGCTCCGCTTGTAAAGCTTGTGTAGTTACAGAGCAGCTTTTGGAGTTGATGCATGAGCCAAAAAGAAGGGTCCTGAGCCTGGTGCCGAGGTTGAGAGCCACGATGCCGATGTGAATGACACTTTCAGCAGTATGGGGGAGCTTGGCCATGATGCGACCCAAGGTTCCTTTGCGTTTGCCATTGCCGAATTTGCCTTCCACCGGAATGCGGTCTCGCTCGAGAGAAAGATTGTCTGTCTAAATGTGTCACTAGAGCTGAAAATAATGTACGATTCATCGAGGTTATTCAGTTAGGTTTCTGAGGGGGGGCGCATTTCCAGAATCGGATAACAATCGAGAATATTGGGCTAGTTGAGAAAGAGATAAGGGGGATAGACAGAAAACTGGTGCAGCCAGCATTGATACAGCAGAAACATCTAGTAAAGATAGGGTGGGATTTGATAAATAGTCCGTGTTAGGGGTTTTTATTTGCCTTATAAGTTGTTCATCGTAAGCAATTAGTGAGCTATTGCGGTGGATTTTAAAGGACTAATATTTTTGACTCCTCACGCGCTATGCATGATCACACTCTCTATGAGAGAGACTAGAGGAATTCAGAACTCTAGTAATCACTTTTAGAGATGGGTGTAGAAATCTATTTAATTTTTGACCCCCAAGTCACAGCCGATCTGGAGACAGAGGTGGATAAGAATATCCATATAAATCAGCGTGTTCACATCCATGTTAGTCATACAATATGCTTCATATAATATAAAGTATAGCTCAGAGCAGGATTTCCAGTCTAAATGTGTCCCATGAAGTTGGCCTTCAGCCAACATACATTTTTTTGCGACTAACCTAGGGATTCCGCTCCACTTCATCCCTAGGCTTGTATGAATTTCTCCGTTGGAGAAGGTGGCAAATCGCCTTAAATTAGTGCCATTCTGGTCTGACCCCATTTCTATGTTGGGAACACAATGGTTGATCATATGCACTTGCTAGAGATTCTAGCGACAGAGATCTAAAACATAGAGGTGGTGAAATTCAGTTAATTTTGTGAATTCTGTCAAATTTTTTTCTGATGTTCACTTGTGTGTGAATCTATTTGGCAGCATCTGCTGTGGGCTAGTTTCCTGTATGACTGGTGATGTGGGATCTATCCGTCGAGACGGATGCCGTGGCGGAAGGGGTCTTGGTCTTGAATGATGAGAGTGGCTTCTCCGTTCACATACGCTGAGCCCGAGATAATGGGGCGGATGTGTCCGTTTTCAAGTTGTTCGATGCGTCCTTCGAAAACGGTGTTGAGTATGCTGGCCTGTCGCCAGATCTGGCCTAGTTGGAGTTGGCCGTCTGCGAAAAGGCACGCTAGCTTGGCGCTGAGCCCTGTGCCACACGGCGATCGGTCATACGCCAATCCTGGGCAAAGCACAAAACTGCGGCTATCTGAGACGCCGGGTGTGGGCTCGCCAAAGATCTCGACGTGATCGACCGGCACTCCGCCCTCACCAGTGACGCCTTGCTCAGCGAGGGCAAGAGAAAGTGCTGCAGAAAATTCTGTGAGTTTTGCGATGTTTTCGGACCTGACTGCTGGGCATTTTACCTGTGAGCCATCCACGAGAAAAAACCAATTACCACCCCAACCAATATCGCCAACCACCGTGCCGTGACCCGGCACATCAACCGTAACGTTCGCTTGATACCGATAGCTCGGCACATTAGTCACCGTCACCTTACCGTCCTGATGGAGCTCTGTCACCACCTCACCGATGGGGGTTTCTATCTTATGTATTCCCGTGGTGATTCGGCCCATGTGGGCCAGCGTCACAGTCAAACCGATCGTGCCATGGATACAGCTACTCAGGTAGCCTACATTATTGAAAAATAGGACGCCAGCCACACAATCTGGGTTTACTGGCTCACAAAGCAGAGCACCCACCATGGCATCATGCCCACGCGGTTCGTTGATACATGCTGAACGAATCCAGTCATATTTCTCAGCCATCAGCTGTTTGCGCTGCGCCAAACTTCCTGTGTCGAGTCCCTTCAGGTTATCAGGCCAGCCCACCACCGTGCGTGTTGGTTCTCCTCCTGTATGGGAGTCGATCACCTTTAGTTGCATGCATTCAGGATTATTCATTGACGAAGGCCAATTTAACATAGAGGTATTGTGCAAATCGGCAGAGTCAGCCACAGAATCCGCACACCCACACACACGATGACTAATCCTGCACATGACATCAGAGAAGCCTTTTTCCAACGGTTAGATCGGCCACTACTCGTGGAGCAGCTTTTCGATCAAGTTCTGGACATTGCCTTTTTCATCAAAGACCACCATGGACGTTATGTTGCTGCTAATAAAACCCTTTGCCAACGCTGCGGAGCCACGAGCAAAGAGGATATGATCGGCAAAACTGCTGATGAAATATTCCCCGCCCCCCTCGGCACTGCCTTTGCTGCACAAGACCAACAAGTCCTCAAATCGGCCCGCAGCATCAATGGCCGGCTGGAACGCCACCTCTATCCCGATGGCCATGAAGGGTGGTGTCTAACCTACAAAGAGCCGATCCTCGATAGTCAGCGTAACATCATAGGAGTGTCTGGCATTTCTCGCGATCTAAACAACTTTTCTGATAAAGGTGACGAACTCTCCTCCGTTTCTGAAGTCTTGCACCACATTCAAAAAAATATCGATCAACCCCTGAGACTCCCCGAGCTGGCAGCCAAGGTGAACCTCTCAGTCTACCAGCTCGATCAACGCATTCGCGCGCTGTATCAAATCTCATCTGGCCAACTGATCACACGCAGCCGTGTGGATGCAGCATGCCACATGCTAACAGCCACGGGAAAATCCATTTCAACCGTCGCCCTCGATTGCGGTTACTCAGACCAATCCGCCTTCAGCCGACAATTCAAACAAACCACCGGGCTGACTCCAAAGTCCTACCGAGAAAGAATCGCACAGTAACGCTCGGAGCGCCAAGCCCCAGCTTGGCAGCCACTCCCGCCGATAAGCTTATTTCCACTAGCCTCTATCTATTGCCTACTAACAAAACCTCATAGGATCCAGCTTGTGGATATCCAAAGACGGAGCCGTCGCGCCGAGGATCTCGGCCACCAGCCGCCCCGTCATTGGCCCCATACTCAGGCCCATCATCGAATGACCGGTCGCGACTGTTAGATTCGTGTAGCCAGAGACTCGGCCGATATATGGAAGACCATCCGGCGAACACGGACGCAGTCCGGCCCAAGGTCTAACATCTTGAAAATCTTCTTCTCCATACGAGGGGAAATACTGACACGCCGAGCGCACGATACCATGAACGCGGCGCGGATTAACATTCAGATCATTGCCGCAAATCTCCATTGTTCCTGCAAAACGTAGTTGCCCATTGATTGGAGTAACCGCGACCTTCGCTTCAGATAAAATCGAACACAACTCTGGCAGCTCGCGAGGAGAATCCAGAGTCAACGAATAGCCTTTACCCGCCTGCATCGGCAGCCGTTTGCCAATGGACTTCAGCAAGTCACCGGTCCATGAGCCACAGGCTAGAACGATCTGGCTCGCCGGAGGAACGGCCACACCATCCAAAGCCACCACGCCACCACCAGCATTTTTTAAGCCTGTGACCTCAGTGTTTTCAACGATCTCAGCACCCATCTCAAGGATTCTTGCCCGTAAACCATCCATAAACGCGGATGGATCTAGATGGCAATCTTGCTTAAACCAGACCCCACCTTTCACATCCATTTGAATCCCCTTATCAATTTCCTTCAAGCGTGCTGGATCACAGACCTCTGCAGAGATTCCAAGCGCATTCGCCATCTCAGCCACCTCAATTTCCTCATCAAGCCCTCTATCGGTTTGGCAAAGCATCAGCAAGCCGCGTTCAGTCAAGCTGACGCCAGCTTCCTCAGCCATTTCTTTAAATAGCTGACGGCTTTCCAAATTAAGATCACGCAGTAATTCGCGGCTTTCCATCACATGCTTAGTCGTCGCATGCGATGTGAAAATTTTACACCACCGGATCAGATCCACACTGGCCCGAGGGCGGATAAAAAACGGTCCTTCAGGATTAGCCAACCATTTCAAGCCCTTGCCAATGATCCCTGGCGCGGCCAAGGGAATAAAATGACTAGGCACCACCATCCCAGCATTGCCGTATGAGCAACCAGATCTTGCCGATTGATCGATACTATCGCGGTCAATCACGGTGACCGATTTCCCCGCTTTTAAACAATGCCATGCCGCGCAGAGGCCTATCACCCCAGCGCCCACAATGATTACCTGTTCAGACTCGTTATCCATACCTACTGCATTTATACCTTATTCGTCTAGGCAACATTCACAGCAGCTACCTTGGTATCAGCACATGAGGCTATCGCCTCGGTCATCGGTCAAGAGTCAATGGTCATTAGGCTGGGACGATGAAGCTTAGAAGGAGAGGTCCTTTCTGACAGAATTTTTGGCACTAATCCGTATGAGAGTAATTCTTCCCTTTTCAAAAAATCGAATCAAATGAGAATCCGAACATTCAAGATCATTCAAGTCTCCTCGGCATTGCTGGCATCTAGCCTCCTCAGCAATTCCGCCACAACGGAAACGCAAGTACCATCAACCAATGCCAAATTTTTCAGCGTAAACGGCAAGGCTCTGATGCGGGATGAATCCGTCTTCTTCAGCACTGACGTGGGCAACCGGTCTGTCCAACTGCTTTTTAAACCAGAAAAAATACTATCCGTTAGGCCAGCCAATGGCACAACTGACTATGTCGCTGGCAAAGACTATGAAGTCGATCTGGAGAAGGGCGTGATCCGCCTGCTTCCCGGGTCGGCGATCAAGAGTTATAACCTGCTGACGGATGTGATTGGCGATCGTCGTTTCAAAAACCGCCACCGCGATGGCCAACCGTTTTTTCATGGCGAGGGTGACTTCATGCACAGCAAACAGTGCCGGGTGAGCTACACCTACAGTGGCGACTCTTGGAAAGGCAAAACGTGCCTCCCCAAGCCCCAAGCTGAGAAACTGCCCAATATCACCGAGCGCCTGAGCAGTAAAAAAGCTTCTTCCGTCTTGTTAGTCGGCGACAGCATCTCGGTTGGCTACAATGCCTCCGGGTTTGTTAATGCAGCTCCACATCTCCCCGCCTACGGTGAGCAGGTGGCGGATCGCTTGAAAAAATCCACTGGCGCTCCAGTGGATTTTCACAACATCTCAAAGGCGGGTGCCGGAGCAGGCTGGGGGCTAGGCCAGATGGCGAAACTCACAGAGACCAACCCCGATCTTGCAATCATAGCCTTTGGCATGAACGACGCGGGAAGGTTGAACCATCAGGGGCGCAATGATGGGTATGAAAAAAATACCCGGGGGATCATCGAGGGACTGCGCAAGGATAACCCAAAAATCGATATCATTCTGGTGGCGAACATGCTCCCTAACAAAGATTTCAAACCCTACATAGGGCACTTTGGCAACCGTGACAGACTCTACAAACTGGCCAAAGAATTCGATCGAATCGCGGTGGCCGATGTGATGGCCGTAACCGAGGAGTTACTCAAGCGTAAGAAATTCTCCGACATCAGCGGCAACAACCTCAACCACCCTAACGATTTTCTCCACCGCGTCTATGCGGAGGTCATTCTTACCGTGATGGGGCAGTAAAAACCAAACAATTAGAACAATGAATATTCAATCTATCAAACGGCTAGGCATCGGTTGCGCACTCGCCGCGATGATTGCTGGTCTCTCTAACGCACAAGCCGCTGAGAAGACAGATAAACCATCGGCTAGGAAGCCCATTAAGGAACTGCAGGCCGACTTCCGCAAACTGGAATTCGGTTTGTTCATGCATTATAACATGGCAACCTATACGGGTGATGAATGGGTCAAGGGATATCACGACCCATCCATCTTTAACCCCGGCGGCAAGATCGATACCGATGCCTGGGCCGATGCCGCAAAATCCGCCGGAATGACATACGCCGTCTTAACCGCAAAACACGTTGCTGGGTTCTGCCTCTGGGACAGCAAGTACACGACCTACGATATCATGCACCCGGACTGTCCTTACAAACAGGACATCGTCGCCCAGTTTATCAAATCATTCAAAAGCCGTGGCCTGAAAGTCGGGCTTTACTACTGCTGGCGCCATCCGGGATTTAAGGAGGAGTTCAAAGTGCTGCCCCCAGAATGCGACCCTGCGACCCATAGCCTGAAAGAACAAAACGAATTCCAGAAAAAACAAATCGCCGAATTGATCGAAAAATACCCGGACGTTTTCTACATCTGGAACGATGCCCTGGACGACAAGGTCATGTCTGCCGATGAGGCCAGGAAGTTTTTTG
>Ga0233410_10000230_pt1 | contig 19535 bp, 13 predicted proteins | sample Na_anoxic_1_MG_FD_179869 | JGI IMG/M metagenome (GOLD analysis project Ga0233410, IMG submission 179869) | Seawater microbial communities from Saanich Inlet, British Columbia, Canada - Na_anoxic_1_MG | ecosystem: Environmental > Aquatic > Marine > Inlet | place: Canada: British Columbia...
GCAAGCAAGACGGGAACACCTTGAGTCCTGAAGAGGAAATACTGACTGGAGAGCCGTATGCGGGAAATCCGCACGTACGGTTCGGTGGGAGGGGCGGCGCAATACAATGCGCTGTCCCTACCCTATCGTGAATCGGGAAGTTGTATTTTTTAGAGGCCGCAAGACTGGCGGTTTTATCTAAACCACCTGGTGAGTTGAGTTCCATTCCGTCGTAACCAAGTTCTTGAATCCCTTTGAATTTCTCATCAGGAGTTTTTCCGAAGCCTACCATTCCCATTTTGAGGGACAGTTTGATGTTATTGTTGTTGAGCTTTACGGAGTTGGCCGTTTGGCCGAAGCTTTGAGTGCATAAGCTCAGCGCGGCAAGTAAGGAAATGTTAAAAAATGTGCGTCTAGTGTTCATAGATGACGGTTACGTTTGAGTTAGTTTGTTCCTATCACAAGGGAAATCGATTAGAGAAATCTGTTGCTTAGGTGTTTGAGGTGGTAGCTTGGGTTGGTGGATTCTCCAGTCGCGTTGATCATCAAATCTTGAGGTAGGAGAGTGCTTCCGTGGCTGTGAATCTGTTTGCTCATCCACTCAAGCAGCGGCTTGAAGTCAGCTCTATTGAGGGAGCTTAAAATAGACTCATCCTGAGTGGCTGTGTGGAATAGTTGTGAGGCGTTGAGGTTGCCCAATGTGTAGGTTGGGAAGTAGCCCAGCCCGCCCATGGCCCAGTGAATGTCTTGTAGGCATCCTTCGGAGTCTGATTTCGGGCGCATGTTGAAACTTGCTTCGAAGCTTTCATTCCAGGCTGCTGGGATGTCTTTCACTGCTAGTTCTCCGCGGAGCAGTCGGCGCTCGATGTCGAAGCGGAGTAAGACGTGGAGGTCGTAGGTGGCTTCGTCTGCATCCACTCGAATAGGTGAGTAATTTGCTTGGTTGATGGTTTGGAGGAATTCCCCGACGGTCCAATCGCTGAGCTGCGGGAAAAGTTCTTGGGCTTTAGGCATCCAATGGTTCCAAAAGGCATGGGATCTGCCAACGTGGGCTTCCCATAGGAGTGACTGCGATTCATGGATTCCCAGGGAGACTGCGGTGCCAGATGGTAAACCAAAGTCTGCACCCGAGAGGCCTTGTTCATAGAGCCCGTGGCCCGCTTCATGCATTACCCCGAAAAGTGATGCTGTGAAGTCGTGATCGTAGTAGCGCGTGGTGAGCCGGACGTCTGATGGCCCCAGCGTGGTGCAAAATGGGTGGGTCGTCGTGTCGATGCGGCCAGCTGTAAAATCGAAACCGATAGATTCGGCGACGGCACGGTTGAGCTCTTGTTGTTTTTCGACTGGGAACGAGCCCTCTAGTTTTCGGGTGATGTTGGAGGCGGATTTAGCCACGGCATCGCTAGCGAGTGAAATGATGGCTGGTTGGAATGTATCAAAGATGGAGACTATGTCTCGGGTCTTGGCTCCGCGCTCATAGTTCTCTAGCAAGGCGTCGTAGGTTTCGTCCTGGTAGCCCCATAGCTCGGCTTTCTCTTTGGCTAGGTCGAGTAGCTGTTCCATGTGTGGGGCAAAGATGCTGAAGTCGGATTGCTCCCGAGCTTTGACCCATGCAGCTTTGGCGTGGGATGATGCTTTAGAGTCGCGCTCAACAATGTCTAGGCTGAGACGGGTGGAGCGCTCGAAGTGGTGACGCCATTCACGTAGGTTTGCTAGTGAGGTTAGGCTTCCGTCGTTACTGTCTTCAGCGGACGTGAGTAACTTGGCATAGGCGTCACTGGTGGAGAGTTCATGCGCCTTGCCGGATAGGTAGGCAATCTGCTCAGCCCTGTATGCTAGGGCTTTCTCAGGAAGTTTGGTTTCTTGATCCCATTCAAGTGTGGCGGAGGTGCTACCAATAAGTGATATTTCCCGGTGCTTTTTGACTACTGAAGTGTATGCGTCTGACATGGTTGTAGATTCATATCAGAAAGTCTGAGGGGGGCAAGTTGCTAGAAGTTTATTCTAAAATTCCACCATAGGAACGTTTCGCAAGCCCCTTGGTTAGATCAAGTATGTCGCTGCTGAATCTGCAGCGTAAGGCTTCATCCGCAACAGCTGCGCACTCAGCATAGGAGAGCGAGCGAATCGCTTTTTTGATGCGTGGCAAGCGGTGTGTGCCTACAGAGAGTTCGTCAACGCCAAGGCCTATCAAAAGTGGAGTGAGCTCTAGGTCGCTCGCCATTTCGCCACAAACGCCAGTCCATATACCGTTGTTATTAGCCGCGTCTACTGTCATTTTTATAAGGCGAATGACAGCCGGGTTTGTCGGTTTGTAGAGCTTGGAGACGTGTTTGTTTACGCGATCGACAGCGAGGGTGTATTGAATTAGATCATTGGTTCCGATCGAGAAAAAATCGACTTCTTTGGCCATCTCGTTGGCCATGAGTGCTGCGGATGGGACCTCGACCATGACGCCGATTTCGATTCCTGGGTCGTACGGAATTCCGTCGCGGTCGAGCTGGTCCATGCATTCTTGAAGAATAGCTTTAGCTTTCATTAGTTCACCAATGCCAGAGACGAGTGGGAACATGACACCCAGGCGGCCGTGAGCGCTGGCGCGTAGGATGGCTCTGAGCTGTTCCTTAAACATTCCTATACGGGTGAGCGATACACGTATGCCGCGCCAACCTAGGAAAGGGTTCGGTTCTGGTTCAGGAAGGGGTTCGACTGGGAGTTTGTCACCGCCAGCATCCAAGGTCCGAATGATTGCTTGGTGGGGGTGGGTCGTAGTGGCGGCATCGGCATAGACTTGGTATTGATTTTCTTCCGAAGGGATCTCGCCTTTGCCTAAGAGGTAGAATTCAGTGCGGAATAGACCAATTCCAGCCGCGCCACTAGTTTGAACAAGTGGGAATTCGTGTTTAAATTCGACGTTGGCAGAGAGGACGATTTCGCGGCCGTCTGTGGTTGTAGTTTGTCGGTCTCTAAGGTTGTCTAACAGTCGATCTTTCGCTTCCTTTTGGAGCTTGATATCTTGGTAATGCGCTATTGTCGACGGCTTTGGGTTGATAATTAATTTGCCATCGTATCCGTCTAGTATTGTTTGGCTTTGTTCTTGGATCTCGATGATGAGGCCCTGAAGCCCAACCACAGCGGGTATCCCTAGTGAGCGCGCTAGAATGGCGGTGTGTGAGTTGATGCTTCCTTGTTCCGTGGCGAACCCGATTGAGAGGTTGCGGTCCATGGAGGCAGTGTCAGATGGGGAAAAGTCGTGCGCTATGATGATGTGATTGTGCTCTGGACTATCGTCGCCAGACGGGCATGTGTCATCAGTGTTGAAATTACGAATGACTCGCTGAGCGATGTCGTCGATATCGGAAGCTCGCTCAGCTAGATACGGATCGTTGATCCGGCGCATTGCCTCTGAGTAGTTTTGGAGGACCGCGTAGAAGCTGAATTCAGCATTTTGTTGTCGATCACGGATAGCTTCTTCTACCCGTTTGATCATGGTGCGGTCAGAGAGCAACATGAGGTGGGCTTCGAAGATTTGCCCTTCGGTGTCCTGGGTGATTTCCTCGATGTGCTTCTGGAGTTTGCTGATTTCCAGTTTTGTATTGTCCAGGGCTTTGTAGACGCGTTGGATTTCCCTGTCTATACTGCGGGCTGAAATAGGGTACACTTCAGGTGCTTGAAGACCACGGGAGATGACATGCGCAGGAGCGAATGAGAGTCCAGGTGACACAGCTGTGCCTTGAATGACGACTTCTTTGTTGGACGGGATGACTGGCATGTGGGGAAATCTATAAGCAAAAATAGGAAGTTAGGCTGGCTATCTTCCTATGGGTGCAAGAATCGTAAGACTGTCGCCTATTCTTCGAAGTTACGGGCAATGAGGCTGCCGACGGCTTTGAGTGCGGCTTCAGCATCAGAGCCGTCAGTAGTGATTGTGAGGATGGATCCGTGACCTGCAGCTAGCATCATGAGTCCCATAATGCTTTTACCATCAATTTCTTCTCCGTCTTTTTCAACGGTGATTTCGGCGTCAAATCCGTTCGCTGTTTTGACGAACTGAGCGGCTGGGCGCGCGTGAATACCGAGCTTGTTAGTGATAGTAAATTCCTGTGTTGGCATTGGCTGTAGTCTGGTACGTATAAAGTCGGGATTTCAATGACTCTAAGGAATCTTATTGCTGAGTGGAAGGTAAAATTTAAAATAAAACGGTAAGTCTTTCACTAGTAGTTCTTTGTGAATGGTGAGCTGGGTGTTATCCCCGCTAGTTTTTCACTTAATCTGTTGTTGAACTCGGCCGCCATGTCGTAGCCTAGGCGTCTGAGTTGGAGTTCCAGTGCTGTTACGGCTACCAATCTAGCAGTGTCACGACCCGGTGCTACGGGGATGTCTACGATGGGGATGTCTACGCCTAGAACATTTTCTGTTTCACGGGTGATGCCGAGTCTGTCGACCTCATTTAAATCGCTATAGGGGCGGAGGTTGACTATGAGGTCCAGCGGCGCATCTGGGCGAATGGCTCCTAAACCGTAAATGTTGGTGACATTGATGATGCCGATTCCCCGCATTTCGATGAATCCTCTGGAAAAGTCGTCGGTGAATGCCGTGAGTTGGTCATTCACGTTGCGTATTTTTACATGATCATCGGCAATAAGAGCCCCCCCTCGTTCTACGAGTCCGATGGCTGTTTCGCTTTTTCCTGAGCCGCTTTTACCTTTGATCAATACGCCAATACCGCGGAAGTCTAACATGCATCCATGGGCAGTAGTGGTGGGCGCGAAGTCGTGCTCTAGGTGGAAGGTGGCAGAGTTGATGAAGCGCATGGTGTTGAGAGGGGTTCTGAAAAGGCTAATTCGGAGCTCTTCACAGATGTCTAGCATGTCTTGGTGAACTCTAGCGTCTCTGGAGATGACGATGCATGGGAGTGCGTATTGGCAGAGGTTTCGGATGCGTTGCTTTCTGGTTTCTGAGTCGAGCGTGTTGAGGTATTTTACTTCTGAGTTTCCTAAGACTTGAACGCGCATGTATGCGAAGTGGTCGAGGTACCCTGCGAGCACTAGACCTAGTCTATTCAAGCTGGGTTCAAGGATTTTTCTTTCAAATCCGTCGGTTGAGTTGATGGGGTCGAGCTTGAGGCTCTCTCCATGAGTTTCATAAAACTCACCAACCGTGATGTGCGAAACCAATTTAACTTTGCGTGCCATGTGGTTTAGTTTAGCTTTCTTGGGAGTGACTTAAATGATAAAAATCGATTCTTCATGCTAAGTTGAATAAAGGTTAGATTCCCGCAGGAATGGCGTTCCAATTTGAGTCCTATTTTTTACTGGAAAGCTGGGGGGAAACTGTGATGATGGCAGCGCGCTAACTAGTGCACGCTTATGAATATCATCATCATTGGAGCTGGAGAAGTGGGGAGGCATTTAGCAACTTCATTATCACGAGAAGCGCATAGCATCACTGTGATCGAAAGTAATCCTGAGTTGGCTGCCGAGTTAGAGCAGTCGCTTGATGCCAGAATTATCTGTGAGAACGGGACTTCTGTGACGACTTTGTTGGAGGCGGGCGTGAGTGAGTGCGATCTTTTCTTGGCGTTGACTAGTGACAACACGATCAACGTGATGGCTGCTTCGGTCGCGAAAAAACTGGACGCTAAGAAGGTAATCTCGCGTGTCCACCCAGAAGTCCAACGTGAGGAATGGCTCTTTGATTACCGTAGCCATTTTGGGATTGACCATATTTTTAGTTCAGAGCGACTGAGTGCTATTGAGTTAGCGAAGTTCATACGCAACCCAGAGTCTTTAGTCGTGGAGGAAATTGCTCGAGGACGGATCGAGCTGCAACAAGTGCGAGTGAGCGACAAGAGTGACGTGCCTGGTAAAAAGCTAGTAGACCTTAAGGCTCCAGAGAGAACGCGTGTGGCATCGATCACCCGTGGTGGTGAAAGCTTTGTGCCGACAGCTAGTTCAACTCTAGAAGTCGGTGATGTGGTTACCATTTTTGGGGAGCCCAGAAAATTGCGGACACTGGCGGATAGGCTACAAAAGGGGCATGTGAGCGACTCCGAGTTGAAAGTTGTCATTTTTGGAGGAGGGGAATATGGATTCACCCTCGCGCAGATGCTAGAAAGTTGGAATTGCCGTGTGCGCATTTTTGAGAAAGATGAAAAGCGTGCGCAGGAACTCACCGATCGCTTGTCGAATACGACAGTGATCCACACGGATGGTACGGTGCTAGCTGAGCTTGAGGAGGAGCAAGTCGGCGAAGTTGATTTCTTTGTGGCTACCTCTGGTAGCGATGAAGACAACGTTATGACTTGCCTGCAGGCAAATAATCTAGGGGCAAAAAACTGCCTCACTCTGATCCACCGAGCAGATTACGCGCAGGCGATCTCTGGTAGCGGTCGGCATTTTGGAATTTTGGCAGCGATTAGCCCGCGTGAGGCAACGCGCCGAGACTTAGAGAAGTTCATCACATCTGATAAATTCCATACTGTCAAAAAACTGGGAGCTGGCGAGGTGATAGAAACCTCAGTTGAGCGAGGCTCCATTGTGGCAGAGAAAATGGTCGGAGAAGTGGAATGGCCGGAGGGTTGTATTTTAGTTGCGCGCATTCACGGGCTCCATGCCTCAGTCCCAGGGCCCGATGATATTCTTGAACCAGGTGATTTGATTTATGCCATGGTGACGCCAAAGGTGCGCAAACAGTTCCTCAAACTAGTTCGATAGGCTGTTATGAATTTTAGGATCTTAGCCAAAATACTTGGAGCTTTACTGTTACTTGAGAGTGTGGCCATGTTTTTGTGCGGAATGTTCACTTTTCTGGATTCATCTTGCCATTGTGAATGGTCAATGGCGGCATTGATGAAGTCGGCAGCATTGACCGCCGCTTTTGGTGGGGGGCTCATGCTCTTAGGGTGGCGGAAGATTGTTAAGATTCCACGGCGTGAAGGTGTGGTGATTGTGGGTTTAGGTTGGATATTGTCTGGAATTTTTGGTGGATTACCTTATTTGCTCAGTGAGCCAGCAATGCCACCGGCAGATGCTTTGTTTGAATCCGTTTCAGGCTTTACCACGACAGGGTCGACGGTGATGACTGACATTGAATCCTGGCCGCGTGGCATATTGATGTGGCGTTCTGTAAGCCAATGGCTGGGAGGTTTAGGTATCCTGGTATTGTTTGTAGCCCTTCTTTCCTACCTTGGGGTAGGGACTAAATCTCTTTTTAGAAATGAGTCTTCTTTCCAAACGGGGGAGGCGAGTACTGCTAGAATCCGTGATACAGCGATCAGTCTTTGGAGAGTTTATTTGTCGATCACTGCGATCTGTATCGTCGGGCTTAAGGCGATGGGACTCACTTGGTACAATGCTGTAAGCCATGGGTTTACAGCAGTATCTACCGGAGGTTTTAGTCCGCATAATGCGAGTATTGGCCATTATTCTGATTGGGGGAATGGTTGGGTGATCGAGCTCTGGCTGAGCCTTTTCATGTTGATTTGTTCAGTTAGCTTTTTGATCTGGGTTGTCATAGTGAAAAAGCGCTGGAAGCGCCTTCGCTCTGAGGAGGAAGGTAAATGGTTCTTCCTTATCTGTTTCTCCGCAGCACTGTTGATCGCTTTTGGGATCGCAGCCAATGAAACAGAAGAGTTCTGGCCAGCTCTCCGTAACGCGTGGTTTATTGTGATTTCCATCGCTTCGACGACTGGCTTCGGCACGGTGGATTATGAACAATGGCCAACTTTTGCATTGGTACTCATAGCACTTCTTATGTTGCTCGGTGGTTGTTCTGGCTCTACCGCTGGAGGTTTAAAGGTGAGTCGCCTCCTCGTAATGTTACGCACCGCGCGCTTTGAGGTGGTTAAAGCATTCCGACCTCACAAGGTCTTTAAGATGCAGGTAAACGGAAATTCAATTGATCCTGAGGCTCGTGCGCAGACTGTCATGTTTATTTGTCTCTATTGCTTCCTTGTGATCATCGCGTCCTTCGTGATGGGGGTGTTAGAATTTATGAATGACATTGATCTCGTTACCTCTGTAGGAGCTGTTTTTGCAACTCTACCTAACATCGGCCCAGGTTTTGGTGAGGTTGGTCCGACAAAGAACTTTGCGCATTTCCTCCCAGCTACCAAAGTTTTCCTCAGCCTTCTAATGATCCTCGGTCGTCTCGAACTCTTCGCTGTACTCGTACTCTTTGTCCCTTCTCTTTGGAGGAAGTATTAAGAGAGCCAGTTCTAGAGCTGTCACACAGAGAGTTTTATCTCGGAATGCTCAATGGCGGAGTCTCTGTAAGTGATAGCTATTTTACTGTAAGAGTTAGAGTTCTATTTTTGTGTGACTATTTTAGGCGACATTTTTAGACACAAAAAACGCCTGCACCGAGGATCGATGCAGGCGTTTTGGAGAGATGTATGCTAGCTACACAAAAAACTACGCTTTATCAGCGAGTCTATTTTTTGCTGGATCACTATTAGTCTTTTTGAGGCCTTTTTTGTCATCCTTATTGAACGTGCTCTGAACGTAGAGTTCGCGGAGTTGCTTGAAGTCAACTTCTGCTGGAGAAGCGGACATCAGGTCAGTGCCACGGTTGTTCTTAGGGAAGGCGATGACTTCACGGATGGAGTCAGTACCACAAACGAGCATTGCTACGCGGTCGAGACCGAGAGCGAGTCCGCCGTGTGGTGGAGCGCCGAAGCTAAATGCCTCGAGGATATGGCCAAACATGGACTTCTTTTCTTCGTCAGTGACACCGAGAGCGGTGAACATGGAGTCTTGGAGGTCAGCTTCGTGGATTCGGATGGAACCGCCGCCGAGCTCGTAGCCGTTGAGAACGACGTCGTAAGCTTGTGCGCGGAGGCCTGCGTATTCACCAGCCTTGAGCTTTGCTTCGTCTTCAGGGATAGGACGAGTGAATGGGTGGTGCACAGCGTGCCAGCGTCCTTCTTCTTTGTCGAAGTGGAGCAGTGGAAATTCTGTCACCCAAAGGAAGTTGAGGTCAGTGTTGCCTTCGAGAAGGTTGAGGTAATCAGCACACATGAGGCGAACTCGTCCGAGCACGTCGCATACTGTGTCCCAGTCGCCAGCGCCGAAGAGGATGAGGTCACCTTCTTCGATGTTGAGCTTCTCTTGCATTGCTTCTAGTTCTTCAGGGCTGAGAAACTTAGTGATTGGTGAGCGCCAATCTTCAGGCTTAGGTCCACGCGCTTGGATGTAAGCGAGGCCTTTAGCGCCAGCTTCGATCGCAGCTTTTGTGAGCTTGTCGATCTGACCAGTGGAGGCTCCACAGAGACCTTTAGCATTGATTGCTTTGATGCAACCGCCAGCTTTGAGAGCGCCGGAGAATACCTTGAACTTAGAGTTCGCGAATACGTCGCCGAGGTCGTTGAGGTGAATGCCGAAACGAGTGTCAGGCTTGTCTGATCCGTATGTGTTGAGCGCGTCGTTGTAGGTGATGCGTTCGAACTTAGCCGGTGCGTCGGCACCGATGGACTCTTTGAATACACGACCGAGAAGTTTCTCAGTGAGACTCATGATGTCATCTTGGTTGACGAATGATGCTTCGATATCGATCTGTGTGAACTCAGGCTGACGGTCAGCGCGCAGATCTTCGTCACGGAAACAACGAGCGATTTGGAAATACTTTTCAATACCACCACACATCAGCAGCTGCTTGTATTGCTGCGGCGCCTGTGGAAGTGCGTAGAAGTTGCCGGGGTGCATGCGTGAAGGCACGAGGAAATCACGTGCTCCTTCAGGTGTGGACTTAGAAAGGATAGGAGTCTCGATTTCGAGGAAGCCGCTTTCGTCGAGCACGTCACGAGTCGTCTTAGTGATGCGGTGACGGAGCTTCATGTTGCGCGCCATTGCTGGACGGCGAAGGTCGAGGTAGCGGTACTTGAGGCGAAGGTCTTCGTTGTTTACTTCTTTATCGAGTGGGAAAGGGAGAATCTCTGAACGGTTCACCACTTTTACTTCAGAAACGATGAGCTCTACTTCACCAGTAGCGATCTCTTTGTTGAAAGTAGACTGGCCGTCGATTTCTGGACGAACTTCAACTTTTCCGATTACTTGAACAACGTCTTCAGAACGAAGTGTCTCAGCAACATCTGAATTCTTTTTAGAATTCTCAGGTTTGAATACTACCTGACTTACGCCTTCGCGGTCACGAAGGTCGATGAAAATGAGGCCAGCGCCTTGATCGCGCTTAGATTTCACCCAACCAATGAGGGTGACTGTGTTGCCGACGTCTGCGCGGCTGATTTGGTTACATGTATGAGTTCTCATGTGAAAAAAGTGGTATTGATGGGTGGGTGTAGCGATGTGACTGTAATTGTCGAGTCAAAGCTGAAAGCATTTTGAACAGAATAAGCTAAGCCAATGCTGTGATGACTTGCTCTAGTTCAAGGGTTTCCTCGGTTCTTGCGTGGAGGTCTTTGAGTTGAAGTTCAGGGAATTCCGAGCCAACGATGACAGCTTTTGAAGCGCCTAGCTTTTCAGCGGTCTTGAACTGTTTGTTGAATTTCGTCTCCGTCATTGCGTATTCGACCTTGTGGCCGACATTTCGCAGTTCGGTGACGACCTTGAGTGCATTGAGGCGTTGTTCTTCATCGGCGATGACGACATAGATGTCGCATGCGTTTTGAGTCTTGAGCCAAGCATCCATCTTCGCTTTCGCGTGTGGAGTCTCTTCGACAAAGTTGCGGATCACCATGTCGCCCATGGCAAAGCCGGTGCAGGGGAGATCGACGACTCCGTTAGAAAGTGACTTGAGTAGATCGTCGTAACGACCACCACCAGCGACTGCGCGCATCGAGTGGGAGGTGTCGAAAATTTCAAACACTGTGCCGGTATAGTATGCTAGACCACGGACGATAGTGAGATCGAGCTTGAGGTACTTGCCGAGTCCACGTGCATCGAGGTTCTTCTGAATTTGCTGGAAAGCAGGGGACGCGTTCGCTGGATCGTTGATGAACGCGTGGACGAACTCTGAGGTGAGATTGTACTTAGCGAGCTTCTCAGAAACCACTTCTGGTTTGTCGCGCTCGATCTTGTCGATGACGCCGAGGAAGCCAGTGGTGTCTTCGACGTTGTTTTCAGCACAGAATTTGAGCCAGGACTCACGGTCAGATGCACGGATGACGAAGTCTTTTTCGGTGAAACCAAGTTCCAGCATGGTATCTATCGCGACCGAGATGAGCTCGGCGTCAGCAGCTGGATCTTCTTCGCCGATGATGTCAGCATTGAACTGAATGAACTCGCGACCACGGCCTTTTTGTGGCTTTTCATAGCGGAAGCATTGGCCGATCTCGAACCATTTCATTGGCTTCGGGTAATTGCGCTGGTGACCGGAGACGATGCGCGCAAGTGAAGCAGTAAGCTCCGGGCGCATAGTAATGTCGCGCTTTCCTTGGTCAACAAAACGAAACAACTGAGTGTTCAGTTCGTCGCCTGCTTTCTTTTGGTAAAGTGCTGTTTCTTCAAGGATCGGTGCCTCGTATTCTACAAAGCCGTAACGATGTGCCACACTACGCCAAGCGGCAAAGAAGTAGTTACGAATCGCACAGTCATCGGGTGCAAAGTCACGGAATCCAGGAAGTGAGTTGAAGCGCTTGTCAGCCATGCGCGAGACGTTGCACGTTCAACTCTAATATTCAAGTTTCAACTCACCTAGTTCGTTCTGAATGAGCCAAACTATTCAGCTTGCTTGATCAAGATGCGTCCAAAGTTTGGGCGTTGCTCATGAAATAACTCCCGCATTAGTCTCATTTTAAGATTCCAAATGAGATTCCATTTGGCTGTACGAGGAATTCTGCTGCGTGCGTGCTTTGATTTCTTTTTCGGCGAGTCGGTTTTCGAAGTTTTCCACAATCTCGGCATTGGTGATACGGGTCTCGAGTTCTTCGATTCTGGCTTCGAGCTGTTGGAGTTTTTTGACCGAAGCTGAATCGGACTTCCTAGGACGACCGAAGAACCAAATACTGGCTATTGAAAGTGAGCTCGTAACCAGGATTAGAATAGGAAGGTAGATGGCGAAACCACCTAACTTGTTTCCCGATACGGCAGTAGTAATAAAGAGGATTGCTGCGGCTCCAGCCACCGTCGCGGTGGAGAGCGTTTTACTGACGGTATTACCGAGGCTGTCTTTCATAAAATGAAATTAGGCTGGGGCGGTGAGACTGCCAACCTAATTAGCACCCTCTCCATTTTTCTAAATGAAGAGGGGCTGGGGTTTCCCCGTGAACCGAGTTGTCTAAGTTTCTCTTTTATTTGAATAAAAAGATCCCACAGATCTGACTCTGTAGGATCTGGGAATTGTTAAAAAGTATGACTGCTACGTTAGTCAGTGGCGAGCTTCTCGATTCGGAATACCACTGGCTCAGCGGTGGTGCAGTCGAGGGCTTCACACTTCTTGAGGGTTTCGCGAAGCTTGCCGAATGGGCAAGTGTGGAGAAGGAATACCATGTCGCAGAAGTCTTTGTCAGGGTGTTCTGGGTCGACTGGTGAGTGAGTGCCTGAGATGCCGATCCCGTCGTTCGCGAGGATGTTGGCGATTTCAGCGATGACACCTGGACGGTCTTCGACTTCGAAGCGCACGTAGTAGGCTGTTTCTGTCTGACCAATGGGTAGCACCTTGCCATTTTCTTCATAGGGGAGGAAGCCACGATGTCCAGCTGCGTGAACGAAAGTGTACGCGGCTTCGACGAGGTCACCCACTGCGGATGATGCTGTTGGTTCTTTACCTGCTCCGCGACCGTAGAAAAGTGCCTCTCCAGAGGCATCACCACGTACGGCTACCGCATTGAACACTCCATTGACGGAAGAAAGGATGTGCGACTGTGGGATGAAGGAAGGCTGAGTACGAATCTCCACTGAGCCGTCAGCGTGCTCGCGCACTACGGAGAGGAGCTTGACTGCGTAGCCAAGTTTGGTGGCAAAATCGATATCGATGGTGCGTACGCGTTCGATACCGCGAACGTAGACTTCTTCAGGAGGAACTGTGAATCCGTAGGCCAAGGTGGCTAGGAGGATCGCCTTGTGTGCTGCGTCCCAGCCATTGACGTCGAGCGCTGGGTCCGCCTCAGCATAGCCGAGATCTTGAGCCTCAGTGAGAGCTGTTTGATAGTCTAGGCCAGCAGTGGTCATGCGCTCAAGAATGTAGTTCGAAGTGCCGTTGATGATGCCTGACATTGTCTCGATCCGGTTGCCGACATAGGAATCTTGCACAGCCTTGATGACTGGGATTCCACCAGCGACAGCTGCTTCAAAGTGAATCGGAGTGTCATACTCCCGGGAGAGGGCAAAGAGTTCTTTGCCGCGCTCGGCGAGGAGAGCTTTGTTGCCAGTGACAACGGGTTTCTTTAGCTTTAGTGCTGCTGCGACAATGTCGAAAGCTGTGTCGGTGCCGCCGATGAGTTCGACAACGATGTCCACCTCTGGGTGATTGACGACTTCTTGCCAATCAGTAGTGAAAAGCTCAGAAGGAGCATTCTCAATGCGCTTTTTGTTAATGTCTCGGACCGCTGCTTTTTTGATGCTGAGTGAGAAGGCGCCTTTGGCTCTGTTTGAAATGAGCTGGCCATTACGTTCGAGAGTTTCCCAGACGCCTGTGCCAACTGTGCCGAAGCCAGCCATGCCGATACCTATGTGTTGCGTAGCCATGATAGTAATTTTGAAAATGCTTATTTTTTTGGGTGCGGCGATATGTTGTATGAGATTGCGACTGAGTCAAAGCTTTATGGAGTCATATGAAGGCGTCTTCGGTAATTTGCGTTAGAGTCTTGTGTCTGATTGCTACAATTCTGAGCTTAGCCAGTTTTGTAAATGAGTGCAGACTGCCTCTATTAGATGTTGCTTTGAGCTGATATTTTAGGCAAGTTAACCATTAGAGCACCTAAAGACCTATTCATGGCTAGTTATACAGAAGACGACATCAAGAGTTTAGACTGGAAAGAGCATATCCGCCTCCGTCCAGGAATGTACATCGGTAAACTCGCCGACGGTTCGAGTCCGGAGGATGGAATTTATATCCTTCTGAAAGAGGTGATGGACAACTCCATCGATGAATACGTCATGGGTCATGGAGCTGAAATTCATGTGAACATCGACGACGAAAGCCGTGTTGAAGTCCGTGATTATGGTCGTGGTATTCCACTCGGAAAGTTGATGGACTGTGCTGCCAAGATCAATACAGGAGCTAAATACGACTCAGAGGCGTTCAAAAAATCTGTTGGACTCAACGGTGTGGGTATCAAGGCGGTGAATGCTTTGTCCTCCTTTTTCGAAATCCAAGCATGGCGCGAGGGCGAGACCAAGGCGATCGAGTTTAGCCGTGGTGAAGTGGTGGAAGAAATGAAAAAGCCGGGCAAGGACGATGCTCCTAACGGCACACGCATTACTTTCGATATCGATCGTACTGTTTTCCCTAAGTCGACAAAGTACCGTGAGCGTTTCGTTGAGAAAATGTGTCGCTACTACGCCTACCTCAACCCAGGTCTGAGCATTGTCTACAATGGTAAGAAATTTAAATCGAAGCATGGTGTTTTAGACCTGCTTCGTGAAGAGATGGATGAAGAGGCAATCTACGAGCCAATCATGCTCAGTGGTCCAGATCTCGATATCTGTTTCACCCACACGCCGAGCAGTTCAGAAGACTATTATACATTTGTAAACGGCCAGCACACCACCCAAGGGGGAACCCACCTGGCAGCCTTCCGCGAAGCTGTGGTAAAGGTGTTACGTGACTTTTTTAAAAAGCAGTATGATCCGTCGGACATTCGTGCAGGTATCCACGCAGCCGTTTCTATCAGGATCGAAGAGCCTGTTTTTGAATCTCAAACAAAGACGAAGTTAGGTTCCACTACGGTTTCTCCCGATGGGGAAACGGTCCGGACCTTTGTGCTCAATTTCCTCAAAGAACATCTTGATAACCATCTGCACAAGCATTCAGCGGTGGCTGAGGCCTTACTCAAACGCATTCTTGTTTCCGAGCGCGAGCGTAAGGAGCTCTCAGGCGTTAAGAAACTTGCCCGCGAACGTGCTCGAAAAGCTAAGGTGCACAATAAGAAGCTTCGTGATTGCCGAGCTCATCTGGACTCCAAGCATAAACGCCGTGAAGAAACCATGGTCTTCTTGACGGAAGGAGATTCTGCATCAGGTTCTATTACCAAGTGCCGAGACGTCGAAACGCAGGCTGTATTCTCATTGCGAGGTAAGCCGCTGAACTGCTTTGGTCTCACCAAAAAAATCGTTTATGAGAACGAGGAATTTAACCTCCTACAGCACGCTCTAAACATTGAAGACGGTCTCGAAGGGCTGCGCTATAAAAAAGTAGTGATCGCTACCGATGCCGATGTCGACGGCATGCACATTCGACTCTTGCTGCTGACATTTTTCCTACAGTTTTTCCCTGAGATTGTACGTGAAGGCCACGTACATATCCTCCAGACGCCTCTCTTCCGAGTCCGCAACAAGAAGCACACATTCTATTGTTACGACGACGATGAGAGAACGACGGCGGTGCAAAAATGTGGTAAAGCGGCTGAGATTACTCGATTCAAAGGACTCGGTGAGATCTCTCCAGACGAATTTGCCTTCATGATTGGAGAGGACATCCGCCTTGATCCCGTGAACATGGAAGAGGGTAAGAGCCTTAAAGAAATGCTCGGCTTCTACATGGGTAAAAACACTCCTGATCGTCAGCTCTACATCATTGATAATCTCCGCGAGGAAGTCGTCCGTGAGGACGTTGATTGATAATCTAGCCTTCTAGGATGTGATTTTTCAAAGCCTCGCCTTCTGGTGAGGCTTTTTATTTGATGAAGTGGAGAGGTGTTATAGAGGCACAATTGGCTCGAAAGGTAGCTAGTTTGTAGCATATGACTCTAAATTCTTGACCCGCTGCTGATCCTGCTAGAATCCTCGGCATGGCTGAGGTATCATCTACATTTACAATGACGGCAGGAGAGAAGGCTCCTGAGTTCACACTTCCTGCGGGAAATGGAGTTGAGTTTTCACTTTCTGAGAACTTAGGTAAGAAAGGCACTCTTGTGATGTTTGTCTGTAACCATTGCCCTTTCGTCATTCATCTAGCAAAGCAGGTTGCTGAAATGGCTGCTGAGATGCAAGGCTGGGGCGTCAATGCCATCGCTGTTAACTCAAATGATGTGGAGAATTACCCGCAGGATGGACCCGCGAAAATGCTCGAGTTTGCTAAGGAATTTGATTGGAGGTTTCCTTATCTTTACGATGAGAGCCAAGAGGTGGCGAAGAGCTACCACGCAGCCTGCACTCCGGATTTCTTCTTATTAGATTCTGATGGATGTCTCTTTTACGCAGGTCAATACGATGATTCGCGTCCGGGGAATAATGAATTGATAGATGGTCGTGACATCAAGTTAGCTATCCGTCAGTTGATCGAGGATGGAGCTCCCATTCTCGACACAAAACCAGCGACCGGCTGCAACATCAAGTGGAAATCGGGCAATGAGCCTGATTATTTTGGTTAAAAAGTTAGGTGCACGTGTTGCTTTTTGATAAATGTGATTGTCGTCGAGCTCGGAGAACTCTAGTTTCCCACCTAGAGTAATAGAAAACACATGAATATATTAGCAACAGTAAGAAGTCTAGCAGGCATCGATATGGCGATCTTAGGATCGTTTTTTGTCCTAGCGCTTGGAATCGGTGCCTTTGTTTCTAGACAAGCAGGTAAGTCATCTGGAGAATTCTTTCTGTCCGGCAAAAGTATGCCATGGTGGCTGCTCGGTTTCTCAATGGTAGCGACGACTTTCTCTACAGACACTCCGAACTTTGTAACCAACATAGTCCGGGTGAATGGAGTCTGGTCTAACTGGATGTGGTGGGCCTTTGTTCTCACGGGAATGCTCACAGTGTTCCTCTACGCAAAACTATGGCGCCGAAGCAATGTGATGACGGATGTTGAGTACTATGAAATGCGTTATTCTGGTAAAGAAGCTGCATTCCTGCGTGGGTTTCGAGCTCTGTATCTAGGAATAATATTCAACGTGACTGTAATGGCAGGTGTTTCACTGGCGGCTATCAAGATTGGTGGTGTTATGTTGGGATGGTCACCCATTCAGTCGGTTGCATTAGCGATGACTGTGACAGTGGTGTTTTCCTCAATGGGTGGATTCAAAGGAGTTATTCTAACTGACTTCTGTTTATTCATCATGGCGATGGTAGGAGCATTTGCCGCAGCCTATTATGCGATTCACAACCCAGCCATGGAGGCTGCTGGAGTTACTAGCGTGGCTGAACTTTTCAGTCATGATGCTATCAAGGATAAGCTTAGCTTGATCCCAGATTCATTTGATTTGAGTAACACTGATGTTAAGAATGCAGTTATTGGACTCTTCGTTCTACCTCTTGTAGTTCAGTGGTGGGCTGCATGGTTTCCAGGTGCAGAGCCTGGTGGCGGTGGATATCTGGCTCAGCGTATGCTTGCTGCTAAAAACGAAAAGCACGCTGTTGGAGCGACACTTTTCTTCCAAGTTGTGCACTACGCTGCTCGTCCTTGGCCATGGATTATTGTGGCATTGGCTTCAATGGTTGTGTTCCCAATGGGCTCACTTGAGGAGCGTGACGCCGCTAGGACGGAACTCGCATCACCAAAGGTGGTTGCAATCGTTGAGCAAATTAAGTTAAATCCTGAAGAGGTGTCAGACACTGACAAAGCTCTGGTTCAAGATCTTACATTCGAGTCTAAAGGACTGACAACACTGCGAAATGGGTTTGACCCTGAGATTGTTCCTGATGATAAACTTGATCACGACTTGGCATACTCAGCCATGCTCAACTACCTTCCAGCAGGATGGTTCGGGCTCGTGCTCACATCGTTGATCGCAGCGTATATGTCTACAATTTCAACCCACCTCAACTGGGGTTCTTCTTATATTGTAAATGACTTCTGGAAGCGTTTTATAAGCAAAGAGGCATCAGAGAAAGAGCTCGTTCGAGTCGGTCGTATTTCAACAGTATTGATGATGCTTCTTACCGCGATCTTGGCACTTCAACTTCAGAGTGCGCTGCAGGTATTTGGTATCATTATCAATATTGGCGCAGGAACGGGTCTACTCTTCATCCTTCGCTGGTTCTGGTGGAGAATCAACGCTTGGAGTGAAATCTCGGCGATGATCGTTTCCTTCGTTTGTGCAATTACGATTGAAATAGGTAAGGCTCAAGCTGGCTGGCAATTTGAAGGTTGGGAATCAACACTCTGGATCGTAGGGATCACTACACCTGCATGGGTTCTGGTGACACTCTTCACAAAGCCAACTGACGATTCAGTTCTTCGAAGCTTTGTTACTAAGATCAACCCTGGTGGTGCAGGCTGGAAGAAGGTCTTCCGCGATGCCGAAGCTGCTGGCGAACCAATCAAGCCTGAGCACGAACCTGTAAATATAGGACTTGGTATCATCAATATGATCCTAGGTTGCTTACTCGTATACGGAATTCTCCTCGGTGTGGGTATGGTTCTCTACGGTCAGCAAGTTGCTGGCTATGTAATGATCGGGGGAGGTGTTCTTGCTGGTCTCGGTATTGTGGCGACTTGGAAAAAGTCCACGACCTAGGCTTCGAAATAAAACAATCAAAATCAAGAGTCCTGAGCTGCTAGATGCAGTTCGCGGCTTTTTTGTGTGCCCGACAGGCCACACTGAATTGAGGGTTAAAGTCCCTTGCTGGCTCGGCAGAGAGAGCCACTAGCTGAACGGCAAGCTAGCATCACGAGGTGGTTGAAGGAGGCTGAGAGCAAAATACTGCCATGACGAACATGAATCACATAAGTGGCGGCATCGGGTTAGGAGTCACATATTTTCAAAGCCCAAATTCTGCCCATAAGGTGTCGACTTAGATGTGGCAGGGGATAAGTGCGGAGGGCCGTGTGCATTACTCGGGGGGATCTGTTGTGCCGTTGGGGAAATATCTGCCGACGCTGTGAAGCGCAGGGACAATGCAGTAGAAGTCAGCCGAAGCAATAGTAGTCACTGTGCAAGCCAGGATCCCAATAAATCTCTTAAAGCTATGATACTGGAAGACTTGAACATGATGAATGCGCGAACGAGGATAAATCAACTGGGCGCGAACTGGTTAACGACCTACAGGAGCTGGCAAGACGCTTGAAATAACGGCGCCTAGAAGTGAGGGAGATAGACAGAGTCTATAGAGTGACTTCAGGGAGCTCATAAAGTCGAATTAATAGAGTGAAGCTGGGTTGCTGCGAGCTACACTGTTGAAGAGATAGCTTTTATTAGAACCGTCGTGCTCCGGAGTCGCATGGCTGGAGGTGTGAGAATTGGCTAGACTAACCCCGTCGGCTACTCGATGTGTGAGCCAAGTAAAATGATTGAGGCGTTCTTCCGAATCACGCAAGTAGATGCCCGTTCTCCTTGATTTGATCGTCGAATGCCATCAGACCCAAGGCCTCATGCAGAGCATTGCTAATGCTATTCGGAGTTAGAGTTTCTCTGCAGAAGTGAGGGTAGCCCTGATTTTGAATGTGAATGCACGATTTCACATCAAATTTCAGTAGTGTCGTCTTCTTTTTTATTTCTTTAG
>Ga0233410_10000232_pt1 | contig 19491 bp, 26 predicted proteins | sample Na_anoxic_1_MG_FD_179869 | JGI IMG/M metagenome (GOLD analysis project Ga0233410, IMG submission 179869) | Seawater microbial communities from Saanich Inlet, British Columbia, Canada - Na_anoxic_1_MG | ecosystem: Environmental > Aquatic > Marine > Inlet | place: Canada: British Columbia...
TTTGCTGATGTAAATTTAACTAGGTCAGCTCGTGAAATAAGTAGTGCTTTTGCCATTATCTTGCGTCTTTTGGTAGGTTAGGATTGTTAGGAGAAAAGCCTTTGTTAGGCATTACGTTTGGCATCATAGCAACCTCAGGTTCATTCGCTACTCTATAACCGTATTTGCGAGCCTTAGCGATGCTTATCTGAGATGTCTTAGGCGAACCTATTGATGCGCTTTTATTAAAGCTTACATACGTTCTACGCTGCCATTTATGATGACATCTAGGGCCGCCCTTGTAAAGCCATATGCTATACGTATCGCTACCTCCTTCGCCAAAGCCTTTGTTAACTACCTGGCCGCTTAATCTTGTAATATCTTCTTTTCTATAAACTTTGCTTGCTCTCATCATTGCCCTGCAAAAACCGCGTTCAGGAGCATCATTGCCTACATATTGATATCGCACTTTAAAAAATAAGCCGCCTATTTCTTTATCTTGTTCGCTTGGTTTGTTTGGCGCTGCCCTTCCTGTTCCTATTAAATTGACAATTTTAGATAATACGCTTGGTTTAGGCATTAATTCCTTTGTCCATTCTGCAACTTGATTGTCAAAGTCATCCTCTAAATCGTAATTTACATCCCTTACATCTAAAAGCTCAAAACCTTCCTGCTCAGCATCTTCGCCTAGCTCTAAAAACTCTTCCATTTCTTTACTCAATCCGCTTAGCTCTAGGCCTGTTTCTTCCTGAACCTGCTCATCAGTTACTGCATTTTCTAAATCAACAAACTCCAAAGGCTTTAAGGTTCTAAAGAATAGGTTTAAACTGATTCCGTTATAGGCTAGGATTTGTTCAAAAGCATCTAGCAATAATTCCTGCATTGGTGCAATTATCATGTTTGAGAAAAGCGCGAAAGAGTCTTTTAATTCATCGGCATTTGACGAGAATCCGTTGCTTGACGCTATTCCAAATAAAAGCGGACTCGTTACATTGTGGGAAAGCATGATTTTTCTTAAGCATTCCTCGCTGAGCGTAGAGTATAAGTCAGGCGCATCGTTTACAGGCATAGAATCTACTGTTGTCTTGCTCTCGCTGTTGTTATTAAATGCAACGATTAGCTTCTCTCCGCTCATTCCTGTAAGCTGAGAAACTACTTTATTTTTAATCATTAGTTGTTGCTCTTCGCTTGGTATTCCATTGTTAAAATTGACCACCGAACGACCTGAAAAACCATTTTCAACCTCGTTAATTAGGTACTCGCTGATGTCTTCCTCAAGCACTGCATAAGGTATTCCGCCTGTATAATCTACTAAGGCGTAGTATTTCATTCCTACGCTGTAAGGCTTTACAAAAAAGATTTCCTGAGGATCCTGGGAGCATCCAAAAGCGCTAATTCTTTTAGGTTGATATTTCTTAACATCTGACCAATCGTCAGAGTAGTAATACCCTTCGATTTTTCCGTCTTCGTTGCACTTTTCAGCTCGTAATAATTGTACGGGTATATGATGAACCTGCGCAATCTTTTTTCTATCCTTAGTATAGATTACTTGCATTGCGCATTGTCCTAGTAGTTTTATATCTGTACATAGATGCCTTACACATTCCTTACTTAATAGCGCCATCATATGAGCGTACTCGTTAGGCTTTCTACTCGCATCTGTAGCTGATAGGCCTCTGCCGTATACTAAACGAATAACGTTGTTTATAATAGCATTGTTTGTTGTGCTATTCGTGTATCTGTCTATGAGATAGCCATAATAATTATTGTCCGTTCCGTACTCAACCCAATTTTCACGCTTGGATTCTTTAATCACAGGAGCTTCATAACCTGATAGCTCTAAGATGTGTAAGTTGTTACTCATAAATTATAAATTCATTTGTGCTGACGTTTGAGATATACTCGCCATCATTTACAGAATAATTAACTACAGGCGTTTGGTCAGTTACAAAAATCTTGTCTTTGTGTACTACCTCTGTACCGTTCCTAAGTTCCAGGGTATAAAAGGAATCTTTAATAAGGCTAAAATCTCCATTTACAAACGTTGCATTTACCGTATCGTAATAGTCTCCGTTTACGTTGCTTGTAATTGTTATTTCTGTTTCTATGTTAGTAGATTCGCCTCTGATAAATAAACCGTCATAGGTTTGGCTTCTAGGTATAAAGCTAAAACTCTGCTCTGTCAATATAGGCTGTAGTATTATCATGCTGTATATATAACTGATTTTGGTATTATTTGTTTCTTATTGGATCCTGGAAACAAAAAAAGCGCCTATTTCTAGACGCTTAATTACACATTATGAAAGGTAAGGAAAACTTATACTGTTCCGTCGTTGATTAATGCAGGACCTGCAGTATTCTCAAACAATGTTTTTAATTCTGCCTCGCTTTCTGCTAATAAGAAGTTAGCAGGTAGTTCCTCTTGCGCTGTGAACGTGAGAGAGTATCCGTTGAAGTCTCCGAGCGCAGCTCCACTAGAAATTTCTCCCGCAGAAACGTCAGCGCCTTGGTCTAATCCCATCAAAAAGAATTGGTCTGTCATAGTACGTACAATTATTCTTGGTCTTCCGTAAGCCAAAAGCTTCACATTCTTGTGAGTTACAACGTCTTGTCTCTTTAATGCTGCCACTAAAGTTTGTTCGAAGAATGTTGTCCCATTGTCGCGACTTGAGTTAATTGCTGTCGTGAAGGAATTAGCTGTACTCTTCAATTCGAATTTGTACATAGTGAGTTGAGTTGTATCGTCGACAGGAATCCAATCGATAATTTCGTCAACGTTGTCTCCTGTTCCGTAAGTTACATACGTTGGAGAGTCTGAGTTTAGGTCTTCGAAATTGATTAGATACATGGCCTTTAATCCGCTTACGGAGTCCTTGCACTGTTCAATTCGACCTGCTGTGATGTCGCATCCCATTTTATTTAGTTTTTATGAATAAAAAAAGGCAGGCAATCTTACCCACCTTTTTCTAATTCTGATTAATTATTAAGAATAAATTACGCAATCGTTAGGAATACCTACCTGAGCGCCACAAGACATTCTCATAACAATTCTCACGTTATCTGAGCCGTCATATAAATGTACAGGAATTACAGCCGCCTCTTGGTGGTCTGCTAGTAAAGATGTTCCAAAATATAGGTTGCTAGTTTGCGCTGCTACCATGTTATCGTCTGCCAATCCGTTAGCAACAAATACAGGAACTCCATCAAAAGAAAGGCTACCGTTAGTGTACCATTGTGTTCCTTTGTTGTCTGAACCATTTGCTCCAAGACCTGCTGCTGCAAATCCACCGAGTGCGCGAACGTAAGCTCTTGCAACGTTAGAAGAAACATACAATTTTAAATCCTCAGCTCCGTAAACCGTTGTAGGAATAGCGTCAACTACAGCTCCCATTTGGTCAATTACATTCGCTGCAGTAATAGCAACTTTTGCGATATCCTGAGCTGCAGGAAGACCTGCTGCGTTTAAGATTGTAGTAATACCATCATAAGCATTTGCTCCTGCAACACCTGTCCAAAGTAAAGTCTCATTAGAAGCCGCTACTTTAGAAGCAACATAACCTAGTAGGTAATCTTCAAAAGATTTAGGAATGTCTGCAAATGCAGATGCTCCCATCTCAGCCGCTGACCATGAATTATGGAATTGTGAGCGACAAAGTTGAAGGTTTACTTGCATATCTTTTACTTCAAGTACAGACTCGCCCATAGTAACGGTACGAGTATCATCGAAGTCGCAAGTTGCGTCAGTTAATAATGCGTTAGTATCCAAAGTCTGTAAGACTTCTTTAAACTTAACGTTTTCTAAAACGGTTACACCACCGTTTTCAATTGTTGGAGCGCTTAAAAGTGCCGCAGAGATATATTTACCTGCTGCTTGACCGTTGTAAGTGCTTCCTGGAAAAGTTGGCTGATCTGCCATAATTTTTAGGTTTTAATTATTAATTATTTATTTATTTAATTTTCTGTAAATTCTGTCTAGAGTCGTTTCCGTTCTATTCTGAGCGTACAAAATTCTTTCTTTTTCTTGTTTGTTTTCAGGATTGAAAGAAATAGGCTTTACTGCAGGGTCTAATTCTTCAACAGATAATTCCGTTTTTTCCTCAACTACTTCCTCAACTTTCGAAAGCTTCTCAATCTCAGATTTTAACTCTTCGTTTTCTTTCTTCAAAGCTTCGATTTCTGTAAAGTAAGTTTCTTTGCTTATAGACTCAACTACCTTTTTAACAGGCTTAGCTTCTTCTGTTGCCATTTCTTCCTCTTTCTCTTCGTATTCCTTTTCTGCTTCCTCTTCAATAACTTCCTCTTCTGCGGCCTCTTCTTTGATTTCTGCAATGATGCCTTCCTCAGCAATTACCAGGATCATTCCATCCTCCATTTTGTACTCGCCAATAGGTAAAGGTATTCTTTGTTCATCTTCTGTGATAATTACAACCTCAGCTTCTGCCTCAAAAGCATCTGCTTCAATAATTGTAACGCCATCCTCTAGCTTTCTTTGTTCTAGCTTTATCTCCATTCCGAGCAGCTCGCGTACTTTGTTAAGTAATGTTATTTCTTTCATTTTATTTATTTATTCGTGTTTATAGATTTTTTCTTAAATCGTCTTGCATTTTTTTGTATTTAGCAATTGGCAACTTTAAGCCTAAATCTTTCGCTGCTGCTTCTGCTTTTTGTAAATTTTTGTCAAATATATTTAAAAGGTTTTGCGCTTTTTTAACTTTTGGCGCTTTGCTTTTTTCTGCTTTTGCAACTTCTGCTTCATAACCTTCTATTTGATTTTCATTACTTTTTAAAGATTTATTAGCATCTTCCAATTGTCTTTTGGCTGCAAGAAACTTATCTTCTAAATCAAAGTATTTATCAGAAGCTTTTTCGCGATTTGTTAAAAGTTTTTGTCTTGCTTTTACTTCTCTATCAACAACCTTTTGCATATCTGACATACGCTTATTGTCTTCTTTCAATCCGTTTATAATATCTTCGCCTTGGTCTAACGCCTTGTTTAAATCGTCAATAAGTCCAAGCTCTACTTTTTGTGAAGCTAATTCTGTTTTTTCCGATTTCGCCCATTGCGAAAATATGTTGTGCATTCTTTCCATTGTATATATAACTGTTTTTTATTGTTTCTGTTGCAAATTGGTTTTAATTAGCCGCTATACAAGCAGCGCAATCAACGTAAGCAACTACTGAATCAATATGCAAGCCTTCGCCTGCATGAGCCTCTGTAACTGTATAGCATCCGTTGTGATTCGTGTTTTCAAAGTTGAAATAGTAAACGTTGCCTACAATTAACTCGCTTCCATGTATATGTACTATATGAGTATGGCTTGCGGCGCAGTTTGTTATTCTATACTTATAAGCATCCTCTGTTGAATGTTTGCTAGTTCTGCCTATGCCTTGCGCCCAAATAGAACCATCGCAGCATTTTACGTCATATGTTCCGTTTTTACATAGGCAAGCTTTTCTGCCTCCTAGCCTTCCTGTTTGGCTGCTTTTCATTTTAACAAATCTTTTAATTTGTTTATAGTTTCTTGTTTTTCTGAGTTTTTTCTAAGGTCATATTTGTCTGCGAAATATCCCTCAATACTGAAACCGCGAATGGTTCCCTCCTTTGCCTCGTTATATATTTTCTCGTCATCTACTTTCATGCTAACCATCCAAGTGCCTGCAGGTACATCCATTCCGTAAAGAGCTGTCTTGTCTTTTGCAGGATCCTCAACAATCCAGGATTCAACAATAGTCATGTTATCAATCTTTTTCTCATGCTCATAGGTAGCGTTCTGATGGTTTGAACGCTTAAAGAATAACTCGCTAGCTTTTCTTACAGTATCTTTGCTGAAGTATATATAGTATTCATCGCCTGATTCTGAGCGTCTATAAATAGATTTGTCAGGAATAAGCGCAGGCCCCATTAGGATGCGTTTATCGCTGTCTATTTCCTTCAATAACAATTCGTGTTTATTTAGCGCAATGAAATTACTTTCAATCGCAGGAGTGTTGACTAAACTAATCGCGTCTATACCGCTAGCCTCGTCATTCTCGTCAATTATTAGCTCTACTATTCTCATGATTATATAACTTAATTTTATTTAAAGTGTTGCATTTTGTACTCTATTCCTATCTAGCGCCTGGGCTGTTGTAACCTCTCCGCTTACGACATAGGCCTGAGCAGGCTGCTGCTGTAATTCAGCGAGTTGATTCACGCCTGAGTCTCCGACCACATTGAAATTAGGAGTTTGCGCTCCGCCTCCGCCTCCTGCAGGTAAATCTCCACCACCATCAGGATTACCTCCTGTTCCTAGCGAGCTAAGGCCTTGCGCTGTTGCTGCTATTGATGCCGCAATACTAATACCTGCTGAAATATTATTCTGCAATACCGCTGCTGATGCTGCTGCAACTGATGCTCCTGCTGTTGGTATAGCTAAAGCTGTACCCTGAGCGACAGCTGCTGCGTTTGCTGCTTGCGTGTTTATGATTGTTTTTGCAATACCTACTGCATTCTCAGCAATTAATGCTGCAGCTTGTAATTTTTTATTATCTCCAAATAAAGATTTAGCAAGGTTTATGCCTGCCTCAATATTAGCAAACTCAGCGTCTCTGATTGCCTTTTTTGTATCTGCTACAGCTTTGGCATTTTCAATAGCTTTTGCATCTAAAGCATCCTGTTGGTCTTGTGCTTCTTGACCATATTTTAAATTTATATCATTAAGCTCGTTTGCTTTTGCTATTTCTATTTCCTTTAAGGCTTCCGCATTATCTGCTGCTAAAGTTTCAAGCCTAAAATATTTGTCTTGTACCGCTAGCTCTTCCTGCTCTTGCTTTGTTAAAGTGTTTTGAAAGTTTTGTTCCGCAATTGCTTCAAGCTCATCTAAAAAAGAATTTTCTAAGTCTTGAATATTTTGCAAACGTTGCCTTTCTATTTCTGCAAGTTTTTCTGCTTGTAATTTTGCAGCATCTCTTGCAGCTTTATTATTTTCTTTTCTTTTGTTTCTACGGTTTGTTTCTTGCTTCGCTTCTAGTATTTCAATATTGTCAAAAGCTTTTTCTTGTATTTTTTTTAGCTCTAGCATTTGAGTCATTAAAGCCTCGCGTTCTTTTTTGTTAATCTCTCCTTTTTCGCCAATCTGTTCTGCGAATGTTAACTTTTTGTATTCTTTTTCTAGGATCCTGTATTGTTCTGCCGCAGCTTTGCCTTTTGCTTCTACATTTTCAATAAATCCAATAGCCGCCTGTAATTCTGCTTCTGCAATATCTTTACCTTGCGCTTGTAAAAGCCTTACATTTTGCTCCCTTGCCTCCTGTTCGGCATCTAATTGGTTGCTTAACTCTTGCTGCTGATTTCTTCTTTTAGCTAATTCTTTCTCAAGACGATATATTTCATTTTTATGGCGCTGTTCTCTTGCCTCTTCTGCTTTTTGTTCTTGTTCTTCTAATTTATTTAAAGCATAACTAAGCGCTGCTACTGCAGTTATAACAACGCCAATTCCTGTTAAGGCAAAAGCTTTGGATGCTGCTGTCATGCCTTTAAATGCTTTTACTGCAACGCTTCCAAACTGTTTAAAGGAAGGTATTGCTTCACGTATTCCTTGAACACCTTGCTGAATGGCTAGAGCGCTTTGTACTTTAAGTAATGCTTTTTCAAGTTGTTCCGATTCGCCACCTACTAAACCCATTACACCTTGTACCGCTGCAAATCCACTTGTCGCACCTGTAAGCGCGCCTCCTAACTTTTGACCTAAAGTAGTTGCTGCTGCATCTACTGCTAAATCTGTTTGTATTTGTACCTTGCGATATTCTCCAACATTATTTAAAAGTTCTTGGTATTCTCTACTTGTGGTGTCTCCTGCCGCAGCGAGTTCGTAAAGGCGATCCTCAGCCTCTCCCATTCTTGCAGTAAGCGGCTGTATTTCTCCGTAGACTTCTTCAAATGTTTTGTTTAAGCCTTCTACAGAATCATTAGCAACCTTTGCTGCTTTTGCTACATCCTCAATTTGCTTTTCTGCCTCGTCAAATCCTTTAGTTTTTGCCTCTAAAGTAACTGTCTTATTTGTTGCCATTATTTAAGAATTTTTTTTACTCGTTTTTTTATAACCTGCTCTCGCTTCTTTTGCTTGTAAGTTTCCTTAATTCCTTTTGGCATTGCGTATAATCCTTTCGCTATTTGTATGTTATAGCTTTCCTCTATAAAATCGTCTATCTGTAGTAAGTCTATTATGTTCTTTAGCATTATGGTTGTTGTTGTATAAATATTTGATTTGCTACTTGCGTTCCATCAGGATAATCATAAGTAACTGTAATCGTATAAATCTGTATTTCGCCCTGTTCGGTTCTTAGCCTTATAAAATCCTCCGAGTTTATGTAATTAGCATCGTCCTCAGTAACAAGTAAATCTAATGTATTAGGGTTATCAGGAATGCAAACCTCAACCGTTCCATCTGTTGATAATGTACTTGGCGTTATGGTTACCCCAGGATCCGCTGTCGTTATGGTTGCATTATTTGTTCCATTAGGGAATAATATGTGCACATCAATACATTGCGCTTGGTCTGATGGCTGAATAGGCACAGGAGGCTTACCTCCGCCCTCTCCGATAACCTCAGTAAAATCATTCAATAAAACAAAATCAACTTGGCCTGTGGTTATGTTAGACTTCATGTCATTAATGATGTATCGCTTGTCTCTGATTACGAGCCTGTCATTTAGCTTAAGGTTTGTAAGCAAGCTAATCGGCAAATAGGTTTTTACGCTTGTTTCTCTGTTCTTGAGATTAAAGAGATTGCTAAGGTAAGGCTGATAATAAACGCTGTATAAAGTATTTGGCACAATAGCATCCAGGAGCGTACTAATATCTGCATTGAAGTTTAGCGTATAGTTTACGTTTTGATATAGCAAGTCTTGCCCAAAAGGAACGTAAGTTATTAATTCTTCAGGCGTTGTGTTATCCGTAAATCTAAAGCTCGTATCTAGGTTATCATATTGGTATAATATAACAGGCTTTGGCGTGTACTGATTGCCATCTGCATTTAATGCTTCGCCTATCTGTAGGTTAGTACCTTGAAACTTCTGCATCATGAGATTCTCAAAAGGTAGCTTTACGCTGAAGTCTCCGCCATCATAACTGAATGATTGCCTTGTGTTTCCGTATCCTCTGCTCGTTAAATCTCTAAATATTGTATTTGTTGCGCTTTCGCTTTCTTCATATTCAAAGCTTATGTTTTTAAACAGCTTTACTCTGTTAATATTTATGCTTTCAATATCTGTGTATTCTGTAATATCCACAACAGCGCCTTTATTATACCAATCTGCTATTGGTTCGATTTGAAACTTGTCTGCCTCTGTTCCGTAACAAGTTAGATTGAACATTTTAAGGATGCCTGCAAAGAAATCTGCTACCTTCATTTTAGGAACGTAATTTATCATGTTAATTTCATCTGATAAAACAACGCTTGCTGAAGATGTATAAATATTTTGACCAAAAACGCTTGGCGTTCCGTATATCAATCCTGTTTGCTCATAGCTGCAATTAAATGAAATATTTATAGCGCTTTCTGCCCTTACTTGAAAAAAGTATTGTTTGTTTAGATTATCTAAAAAATTGCTATCCTCTGTAATTAATTGATTTGTTTGCCCTTGCGATTCTATGGTTTGTACTAGCTGATTATTCAAAAATACATCTATAAAATATGTAACATTGTTATCGCTTGTGCTAGTTACTTGCAGCCTAACTGTATGATTAAAGAATTGTATTTCCCCTGGATTACCTGCGGCATTAGGAAAAGCATCAACAAAATTTTGCGTATTATAAGTAAGCGTATGATTTGTTAAATCAAAGTAATCTGTATAAACCTTTGTAGTATTGCTATTTGAAGGACCTGTTGTTCCATTATCAAAATCTACTATTTGGCTTGCTGTGTTAAATTTAAAACTATTGGAGTTTTGGCATAATAAAAAAGCTTTACTGAATCTAGGATCCGAAAAGAATGTGCCGCTAAATGTTATATCGTACCTTGTTTGTAAGGCATTGAATACTGCAAGAATCTGAATGGCAGGAAATAGTTCGTCATAATGTACTGCGCCTGTTCCTGTTACAGGATTAATATCTGTACTGCCTCCGTTTCCGTAAGTTATATCTCTGTCAAATATTAGCGGATATCTAACGCCATAATTAAAAGCTCCGTTTGTTATTCTATTCTTAATTTCTGTATCATTGTAATCATGGTTATAAATATCTAGCTCAGTAACATCGCTAAGCATCTCATCGCCAAAATTATCTTTAAGGCTTAAAACATCGCCATAGAAAGTAATTTGATAGCTGTAGGCTTGATTGTTTTTTACTTCTGATTTTTCTAGGCTTACTTTACCCCTTCTAAACGGAGTCAATTCTATTTCTATGCTTGCCTCTCTCCTGATGTTAAAATCCAAAGTGCTGTCAACATCATTCTGATAAAAGTGTTGAAATATTTTATTATTGTTTGGAGTTGCAGGCACCGAAAAAGACTGCGAGAAATCGGTAAATACTTTGCTTATATCCTGAACGTTCTGCTGCGTAGATGTTACGCTGATAGTTTCATCATTAAATAAATCTAGCCTCTGCCCCTCTATGTATACCTGTACTATTCTCATTAGACTACCGTTTGAATCAAATCGTAAGCAAAGTCAAAAGTAAGCTCGTAATTTATAACGCCTTTATTTATTCCTCTCTGCTTCAATAGGCTTTTTGTTTGAACATTTACAGGCGTATATACTGCAGTAAATAATCCGTCTTTTTGTTCAGGATCGTAAAGCATAACTTTCTCAGAAAGCAATAGTTCTTGTATGTATTCACCATACAAGTCATTTACCCAACCTGTATTAAGCTTAATAGATTCTGTACCGTTCTTGCTAAATTCTTTTACTTGTCCGTCATAACTAGGATAAGCAGGCAGCGTACTTGGATTTACTTTATATGTTTCTGCTTTTACGCTTATGTTTCGTGTTTTTGCTTTTTGAAAGAAAATTCTTGCCCAGGATCCGTAACGATTTATAAAGTCAACCGCTACAGGCGAATATTTAGGTTCGCATTGAGGAACAAATTTTGCAGTCCAACGTACTGCGCTGCCTCCTGCTAAATACTCAACTTTGTTGCCATCTGCTAAATAAGGTTCGTAAACTCTGCTAAATGTTTTAATGCCTTCCGCTGTTGCTGTTACTGTATTTGTTGCTGCTGTTTTTAAATTGGTATATCTTATTGCATCAGCAACGGTTAAATCAATATCAAAACTGCCTGCCATATTAATAGGTAAAACCGAAGATAAATCGCTGTTATGATTATAGAAATACGTGCCCTCAGAAAGAAAAGGAGTAGATGTAAATGTGTTTAGCGTTTCCATGTAATAGTTCAAACCATACATGAATGTTTTTATTCCGCTTGTTCCTCCTGGAGTAATTAGCGTATAAGTTCCGTTGGTTTCTCTTTTGTACCGCTTAAATAAAACATTTACTTTGTAGTCCGTGTTTATGTCAGCGTCATAAGTATTGTAAAGATTCTGCCAATTTGTAAAGGTATAATATTCGTTTACGTAAGGAGAAATATTATAATAGGTTTTTACATTGTTTGTAGCAGGAATTAACTTGCTTAAAGTGTATTGCGGAGAGGCAGGTTGTGAGCCTGTTTGCCAAATAAACAATTCTAGCTTTGAGCCTGTTTGGCCTGCTTCTGCTATTTCAATATTATAAGGTGAGCGTGATGGTATCATTTCTTAAAGCTTTCTTTAGTTATTGTTTCTAGTAATTCATCCATATCTAAGGCATATTTTTCTATTAATTCTTCAGGCAATCTTTTAAAATACTTTTCGTATGGCTTAGTAAAAAACAGCGAAGGTTTTAAACCTCTGTTATATATGTTGCCTGCTATTATATTAGCAATTGTATTGTAATTTCCTTTTTTAAACTTTCCCTTTTCATCTCTCAGCCGAATGTTCTTTTTCTTTGCCCAAACTGCTAAGCTTTGAACAAACTTGCCCCATGTTCCTCTATACCTTCCGCTTCCAAATTTGTACTGCGAGTTAGGAGCTTGCTGCCCTCTAATTTTTGCATTAGGAGAAACCTTGCTAGGATCCTTTCCTTTTACCCCTTCATCCTGGAACCAACCGTAATCATCCATCTCAAAACTAATTTGTATAGAGTTCTTAGATTCTTTTACATAAGATTTTAAACTGCGAGAAAGCGCCCCTGAGCTTTTAGGCATTCCTTTCCTAGCCTCTTTGATAACGTTATCTCTAAAGTCATCTAAAACCTTTTGTACGTTCTCTAATTCCATCAGCAAATAGTCATTCCGTTTGGTATCAATATGTCTAGAGTCATTGCATGGCCTGCAAGCTTATTCTCAAAGCGCTCTGTAAATGGTTCGCAAGTTGGATTGCCATCTACTTGAAATTTATCAGTCCATAAATCGCCCCTCCTTAACAAATCATAACATCTGTTAAGAACCGCTAACATAGTATTAAGTATGTAAAGCTCGTTATCATTGCCATCGAATTTACTTACAGTTTCCTGCTTTGATATGTCTGTAATATCCATTGCCAGGATTGAAATATTGTAGCGGATTACGTTCTCCTCAAAGGTTGCTGTATTGACTATAATATGCACAAGCGGAAAAATGGTCTGTTTGTTTAGGTCAACGTCAAAAATACTGCCCTGCGTGACTGTGTTAATTAACGCATCATTATCAAAATGCTCTTTTAGTTTATCTATTATGTCAAAGTAATTCATCGCTTCATATTTTGTTTAAATTCTCTTGCTTCAATTTCGTTTTTTTGCTTTTCGAACGTGAGATAGGTGAGACATTGAGTAAGTCTTGTTGCTGTAACCTCGTCAAGCTTGGTAAAATCTCCTGAAGCGAGCGCATAGATGCTTCCATACCATCCCCATTGCTTGCCAAATTGATGTCTTTCGCTGTATTGGTTGAAGCTGTCATCTTCTTCGTCTCTCTCTGTAAATAGCTGATTGTACTGTTCAGTAATTCGCTTCCTAAAGTCCAAAAAAAAACAGACGCGCTTATTGCAACATCTAGAGGAGCAAATCGCATAAGCTCCTGCATATCTTCATTTGGTTCGTAGTCTACTATTTCGTACTTATCTTTGTTCGTGTTTTTGATTGGTCTAAACATTACAGCCATTGCCTTGTGATATGTTTTCCAATTCTGCAAATGATTCTCTAAATCAACGTATTCCCCAAGCGTAATGTCGTCTAGTTTTGGAATAAAGCCAAACTCAATATTTTTTATTTTAAACTGTCTAATCAACTGCGGCCTTTCATTGAATACTTTTGTAAAATGCGCAATCAATTCATTTAAATCCTTCATTTGAATTTTAGCAACCTCGTTTAATTTTATGCCGCAAAATATCTGTATCATTTTCTGCGCAATAAATTCCTCGTCATTACTCTTTTCCTTCATGGCAATAAAATCCTGATACCTAGATAATGGTATTTCAGATAAGCTTGTAGGCAATAGTAAATCTACTTTCATAATTATATAACTGATTTATGTGATTTTTGTATACTACAGAATATTGTAACTTCCGTAATTCTTGTTCATTCCTAAAGTTTCCATCTCATGATAGCGGACTGCATCCAGGGCATGATTGAAATTGTCAATGGGTTTATTTAGGCGCTTGCCTGCCTTGTCAACATCCCAACAATAAGACCTTAGCTCTTTAATTAGGTTTGTGCTGCTAGATGTAACTAGATAGCTTTGCGCCTGCATTACATCAATACCATAGTTTACAGAATCTCTGCCTTTCGTTACGCCTTTTATTGTTATTCCGTAGCGTTGTATATCTGCGATGCTTTTAGGTTCTGCGCTATCTGCGTATACAGGTATTGATTTAGGTAATATTTTTGCTATATCGCTGTTAAGCATTCCTGTTTGATATTTTACTTCGTTCAGGATTCGTGTTTCATTATGCTTATAGACTTCGATTATTGCGCTAGGATCGTTTGTATAGCCAAAGTCAAGCCCTAAACCGATAAGCCTAGCATCCCCAGGAATCTTGTCAATGATTTTATAATTGGTAAATACTGCGCCTTGTAATTGGCCGAGCTGTCCGAGTCCGTAAACCTTCCACCAATTGGACCAATAACTACTTGTAGCCGCTTTTAAGCGATTCTTTTCAATCTGTTGAACAATACCCTCATCTAGGCCTTCATTGTCCTTGTAGGTTAATATTATAAAATCAGCATCTGATTCGTCTTTTAGTTCGGTATGTACCCAAAACTCATTGGCAGGATTAAAATCTAAATAGACCTCTCGCTTGGTTCTTATTGCAAGTTCATTGTAAGCCTCAAAGTTTATATTGTTGCACTCATTGATGTAAAGAATATCTCGCCTCGCTCCTCTAAGTTTGCTTGAATCGTCAGCGCTAAAAAATTCTATAAAGCTACCGTTTGAAAACTCATATTTTAAATGCGACTTATTAAAACGCTCATCATAATAGCGGTTAGTCAATTTCATGATTTTCAAGAAATCGCGAAGGGCACCGCGACGCAAATGCGGAATGCTCTCGGCTATTATGCTAATCTCTAGGCCTGATTGTCTAGCTGCTTTATCTATGAGAATGGGCAGGATCCCAAAAGTCTTACCTGCAGATGTGCCGCCCTGGATTATTTTAATTCGCTTTTTTAAAGCGAGTATCTTATTTATCGCTGTCGTTCTCTGTAACATCAGGGAATAAAGGTTGTTCTATGTTATGCTGCTCTATTTGTTGTATTGGCGCTCCGTAAGCTGAATCTAGCAGTTTCTGATATGCTTGCGTATCTCCTTCTCTAGCTCTTTTAATCAATGCTAAGGTTATTAAATCCTCTTGACTCATATTTTCCTTGTCGCCTGTTAGCGGATTCTTTAGGTCTTGCTCAACGCTTAACCATTTCTTGGCTATTGTACTGCGGTTTTTACTGCCTACAGGTCTGCCCTTTGGGTTTCCGCTTTGTCCTTTTTCAAAAGGTATTAAGTTTTTATTCATTACATTCCTTTTATTGGTACTTTTAAAATTGGGTTATAATCAAAACTTTTTTTGCTTGATTGATCTCTGCAAATTATATCTTTGCCCCATTTTTTTTGTAAATCAAAAAATTGACTTTTTTCATAATCTAAATTGCGATATGCTGCACAACCGCCCGGCTGTTCCGATTGTTTAACAGAATAATGAGCATAGTTAAGACGTAAACAACCTCCATGTTTTAATATATGTTGTAAGGTAATATCATAATCTTCCTTCAATGGTAAATTTTCATCATATCGTATAGGGTTTTTTAAATGAGCTTGAAATGGACCGCCAATGTATTGTAATGTTCCAAGAGGCGAATATTCTCTGTATGCTCCTTTATCAGTAACACAATTTAAACCCCAAAACTTAAAACCAAAATCATTGCACAATATAGCTTGTTGTTCGCAAAATTCTTTTAATTCCTCGCCATTAAATTTGTAATTGCTTTGCTCTTCCCACCTACCTATGCTATTGCAATCGTCATCTAATATGACAATGCAATCAGCATCATTAAATAAATTGTCTAGGATCCAATTACGCACTCGGCACAAGTTCCCTTGAGCACTATCAGGACAAACAACAACATCATTGCCATTTTTAATATACTCCTCTGCTTCGCTTTCTTTTACTACAAGCTGAACAAATGGGTATGTTATTTGAGTAATTGATTTTTCAGGTCTTTTATAACTTGGGGCATAAAATTTTACTTTCATTTTTTTGTAAGAATATTAATAACATCAACACCATTTAAAACTCTGCCCGTTCCTGAACTCCACGCCTTACCGTTTGACCTTCTTGCTGTCTCTGTTTTTAAATTAAATAATGTTTTTGCTTGTAGCCAATCAATATCTCTGTCAAATTTTAAAACAATATAATTGCTTTCTCTATCCAATTCTGTAGCAAAATTGTTTTCCGTTTCTTCATTGTACGGGTTGTTCATTTCGATTACGTCCTCCTCATTAAAAGGCAAATCCATTCCCCAACCTTTGAGCTGTTCAGATTCAAATTCATTGGCTAAAGCATCCCAATCCCATTCTCCTGAGCTAAGATTGTCCTTTACTATAAATTCCCTCTGTTGTTCCTCTGATAACTCGCTAGCTTTTGTTATATAGATTTCTTTTAAACCTGCCTCTTTGCAAGCTCTTAATCTTTGGTTGCCTCCTAGCACTACATTGTCATCATTTACAACGATAGACCTTAGTTCTAGCATCCATGGAGCATCTTTAATTGATTTTACTAGTTTTCTAAAGTCATCGTTCTTAATAACTCTAGGATTGTTTGGGTTATTCTTTACCTCTGATATTTTTACTTTTTCTATTTTCATTCGTGTTTTATTAGTATGCCTCGTAAACTCTTTTCATCTTGTCAGCAATATCCCTTACGCAACTACTGCAGGTTGTTCCTGTGTCTTGTTTAACCTTGAATACTCTGTTGTATATCTTAATGAGTTTAACCTTATCATGATGGTTTGCTGCTGTTCCCCATCTCTCTGCATCTTTATCCCAATGCTTAGACATAAACTCTTCTAGCCATTTGTATTCGTGTTCCTCTAGGCAGTTTGGGTTTCTGCGCCAAATCTTATTTAAAAACTCCTTACGCTCTTCGCACCCGCAATCGTCTCCTGCTAGCCATTTGACAGCGTCTTTTATTCCTGTAGCCTCTGTTATCTTCTCTACAATATCGCCTAGGCCTTCAGCCTTCTGATTCTTTTTCCATTCTTTGTACTCCTTTGTACGTTTGTCTAGTTTCTTCATTCGTTTTTTATTAGGATCCGCAATAAAGGCAATCATCATCCTCTCCAGGATTGTTTTCTATTGCAGGGTTTAGTATAACCTTTAATTCGTAAATCTGTTGCATCAGCTCCATGTCATTATACATATCGCCTGTGATTTTAGATTCTAGGCGCTTTATTTCTGCCTGTACATCTTTTTTGTTTATAGCCATTCGTAGTCTCCGTTTATATAATCCTCGTAATCTTCTGCGATGTTTTCCTTTAGTTTCTCTTTTGATTTCTTTATGGAGTAAAATATTGTCTTTGTGCTTATTCCTGTTTCTGCAGCTATCTGCCGCATGCTCATGCCTGAGTCTCTGTAAACTTTAAACAGCAGCTCGTCAAACCATTCCCAGGTGTTCATCTCTTTACGCATTCTAATCTCTAGATTAAATTCCGCTTCGCCTTTGGATATGTATTCGTAATTAACTCCCATCTTGTCAATGTATTCTAATGGTACTTTTTGCAGCTTCTTTTTCTCTGCTCGTAAATCGCAGACAATTGCTCTCAATACTAAATAGATGTAGCTCTTGTTTATCTTGCCCTCTTCGTTTACAATCTTAAAAGGCTTATAGTATTTAGTTAGCCTTATATACATCTCTTGCACTATGTCCTCAGCGTAAAACTCTTCGCCTAAGCTTTGGACTATTCTAATGTAGTCTTCATGTAACTCAGCAACTTTTGAAAGCCATCTCATGATTAGTATCTAAACAAATGTAGTGATTTATTTTTAATAGTTGTAAGACGCATTTATCAACAGAAAGTTGTTTAAAAAGTCGCAGTTCTATTAGGGCCTCAATATTTAGCCTTGCATTTCTTTATCTACAAGCTTTTTTTTATTTAATAAAACTTATTTCCCCCAATTATTCCCCCAATTTTTAGGCATAAAAAAACCCCTCATTTTATAGAGGGGTGAAACATATGTTTTAGCGTTACTTTGGGTTTATTCCATTTTTCGCGCTTTTTTCTGTACAGATTCTTAAAAAGGTAAATCGCTAGGCATATCCTGCGGCATATTTTGTTTAGGAGCTTCTGCATCTGCTTGGTAAGGTTCTGAGAATTTAACGCTAAAGTATTTTACTCCGCTTTTAGATTCGTTTAACCACATGGCCATCTCTTTCATTTGACCATCTACCATTGCTTTGCCTTTATAATCAGGCTGATGTTCCGTTTTTTTGTAATCGTTTTTAAAGATTGCTCCGCTGTTGTTTTTCTGTTCCATGTTATTTTGATTGTTTATTAAGATATTCGTTTATTATTTGGCGCATAAGTTCTGATGTTGTTACGCCCTGGAACCTAGCAACTTTTACTAGATCCCATTTATCTTGTAAGTTTAGCCTTACGCTTATGGTTTTTACTTTGCCTTCGTCTCCGAGTTTTCCCCTGCCCATAGTTCTTTGATTAGTTTATCATAGTATTCTCTGCATTCATCTATACGCTCATAGATGGCTTTTACTACATCTTTGTCGTATTTTACTTTAAATACTTTTACTCGTTTTTCTGCAGGTATATGATTAAAGTTATGCTTTGCCTCAACCTCTGCCCTTAGATCTTCGTTTTCATCAATCAAATGATGCTGCCAATGCGCTCTGCGTATCTCATCCTCAACTATCTCCTCAGGAGTATTTAACAAACAATAACAAAGCAAGCTTTTTCGCTTGCCTGTTAATGCCATGTAACCCTGCAACTGATAAAAATAGTCTTTAGTTGGTATCTCCTCAGCAAACCAAGGAAAGGTAGTTCCATCATAGCTACTCTTTATGTCTAGCAGAATCTTATCCGTGTTTACATCAGGCGTGCCTGTTAAATAATCATTCTTAAAATGGTCATCGTTTTTATAAAGCAAGCCTAGATTTAGATTCTCTTGGCAAAGCTCAATGCCATAGCGCTCTACTTGGTTGCCCTTATCTGTGTATCTACTTGAAAACTCTTTGCGTATTCCGTAAACCTCTTCTAAGGCTAACTGCTGCAAATATGTTTTAGTAGTCTTACTAAGAGTTTCTGTTTTACTTCTGCTGTTGGTCATTATCTTGCCAATGGAAGAACATCTAATCTTCAGCATAACTCTAAGGCTTTAGCTTGCGCTGTGTTTAATTCAAACTTGCTAGTGATTGCATCCTTTTCTACTTTGCCATCTTGTAATGCTTTTATAGCATCTTTAAACCTAGCCTCTGTAAGTTTCTTCTTTTTAGGCGCTGCCTTCTTATCATGCGTATTTGTAGTATCTGCGTCTTTGGTATCGTCAATAAGAAACAAACCATTCAAAGCATACTTGCGAGCATACGAGCTGCTGCTTCCAAAACTCTGCGCTATATCCATCCCCTTGCGATTAGGATCAATTCCTGCCTGAGCCTTTACTGCTTGCATTTTATCTCCGTCTGTTATCATTGCAGTAGCTTCTACATACATATAGCCTGCTGCTTCCTTAACCTCATCTGTAAGATTCAATACTAGGCCATTCAATAAAGGCTTGACCGCCTCCATAATATCCTCACAAGACCTATACTTGTAGTTTCCAAACTTGTTCATCTGATTCTTTGGAGCTTTTAACTCCTTTTGGATTGTTGCCAATCTCTCAATAATTGATTTTTTCATAGTGTGTATTTTAAATATGTATTACAAATATAACAAAAATTATTCTAATTTGCTTATTTTAAGCTGCCAAACATCATTTTCAACAGGGTGATTGTTGTTTTTATATACATAACCTTTAGGTCTAAATATTGC
>Ga0233410_10000234_pt1 | contig 19447 bp, 22 predicted proteins | sample Na_anoxic_1_MG_FD_179869 | JGI IMG/M metagenome (GOLD analysis project Ga0233410, IMG submission 179869) | Seawater microbial communities from Saanich Inlet, British Columbia, Canada - Na_anoxic_1_MG | ecosystem: Environmental > Aquatic > Marine > Inlet | place: Canada: British Columbia...
AAATCCTTGTCAAACTTAGAACTCTCCAAATGACAATGAACATCAACGAACCTCATCGCTTAACTTCCTTACCATCAATAACCAATGTCGAAGGTCTACCATCAAGCTCGCCAACACCAATCACAATCTCAACCGCATCCAAAATCTTATGATCAATATCAGAAATCTTCACAGCGAAAGGCTCGCCAACAAAATTAACACTAGTCGTAATAAAGGGAACGCCAGCTCGCGTCACCAATTCAGTAAACTCACAATCAGGAATCCTAATTCCTAAAGTATCACCAGAAGCAACATTATTCATGAAATCTTTATCTTTCTTCTTCAACAACAAAGTATACGGCCCAGGCAAGTATTTCTCAATCAAATCATCAGTAACCTCACAATGCTCTTTAACCCATCCAATCGATGGAGCAATAACACTCATAGGCTTATCCGCATCCCGATACTTCAATTCCTTAATCTTCTTAACAGACTCCTCATTAGTCGCGTCACAACCAATCCCATAAATCGTATCAGTCGGATAAATAAAAACCGCACCGTGCTTGATATCTTCTTTGAAATCCATAGATTTTAATAACACGTCCCCCTTAAAAATTTTATGATAGAGTATTTCACACTAATCCTCGCAATCCCACTAGCATTCCTACTGGCAAGCGTCACCAAAGACGAAAAAGAAATCTACTCAAAATCTCCATACTTCCCAATCCTACTCTGGATCCTAGCAATCGCCGCTGCAATATTCTACACTCTAAACAAGCAAATCGCCCTAGCCCTAACATTTATTTTTCTAACAACTTTCATTTGGAATAAGATTTAAAATAAAAAAATAAGTTGATCTTCCAAATTAAATTAAGCCTTATTTAACCACCAATTATCATAGGTCCAATATCTCTAACAGCATACTTACTTTTATCAGACTCATCCTTAGAAAAAATAAGATAGGATATAAAAAGAGCAATCGATCCCAAACCAAATGCCAGGACACCACTACCATGTTCACTATCTGACATTATTCTTTCAACAGTAGCTGAACATCCTTCTCTTCGCAACTTCTTTTCTAATTGAGGCATCCCAACATCAAATCCCTTATAATTTTTCTCAACAAGAACTTTCAAATCAAGATTTGACTCGCTATCTGAAATATAATCACGCTTAATGTTACTTCCCTTCCCCCAAATTGTAGATACCGAATACCCATTTTCAGGAACAAATTTATTTTCAAAAGCATAATTATTAAATTTTCTCCTCATTTCTTCGGTATCAGAAAGCTTCTCATAAAGAATCTTTTGTTCATCACGATCAATAACTGAATCCTCCAAAGATTGATTAAAATAATCAATTGAAGCACCTGAACTCTTATTGTATTCCTGAAGCATCCCCAAGAAAGAATTTTCCTTATTTGCAGCAACATTATAATTAATTTTTTGCCTTACGTCCCCGTAAACTGGAAGTTTACTTGCACTAGCCAATCCTATCATCGATAAACCAACAAGCATTGGCAAAGCTACGCCCTTAACTTTCTCTCTCAACGTTTTTCCTTTATTCTCTCCTTCCATAATATTCCCGCGATAGAAACCCTTATAAATTTAGTTAGTGTGATATCATACGTATGATAAACAGACAAATACTAGAACAAATCGGACTAACAGAATACGAATCAAAAATATACCTAAGCCTATTAGCAAACGGCCAAATATCCGCATACAGCCTTGCTGAAAAATCGGGACTATACAGACAAGTAGTCTACGACTCCCTAAAACGTCTAGAAGAAAAAGGCTTCGTAAATTCGACAAAAGAAGGAAAAACAAAATTATTCAAAGCAACAAATCCAAAAATAATCCTAGAGCTACTAAAAGCAAAAACCGAAAACTTCCAAGACCAAATCCCACAGCTCTTGGCCCTAGACAAAGCCGCACAAGAACCCTTATCAGTAGAAACATACAAAGGCGAAAACATCCTCCGAATAGCCACCCGAGACATAATCAATACACTAAAAGATTCGGGAAACAAACTAGTCCAATGCACCGCAGTAGACGAATACTTCCTCCACGAAAAATACAAAGTAATCGTAAATCAATACGAGCGAGACCTCATACATCATAACATCAAAGAAAAGATAATCATTAAGGAAGGAACAAAAGGAGCCTTTACAAAAGGAACCTCAAAATACAAGAAAGTCCCTGAAAAATTCTTCAACGAAAACCCTATGCAAATCTACGGCGATAACGTTCAAATGTTAGTACTAGGAAATCCCGACTACTTAATAATCATCCGAAACAAAAATGTCGCAAACGCATACCGAAAACAATTCGAACTAATGTGGTCAATCGCGAAAATATAAACAACATTGTTAACAACGGCGGACGGGTCGCCGCCGGCGACGAAGGGTTTTTCCGCAGAAAAACCCGACTCCCAATATACGAGAACCTCAGTTCTCTAAATGACCTCTCCAAATAACCCAATCCCCATAATATATTTATAACACACTCACAATAAATTGTAATGAAGATAACAACCAAAAAACAATTCTACAAATTACATCAACGAGGCGCATTCGGAAACCGGGCACTCGCGTGGAACACAAAAGAAGATTTAATCAAAAGCAAATGGACAGGACAAATCTGTATCAGAGGAATCGGCATCCCACGAAACCTAACCAAATATAACATCCCACAAGAAGAACTCGAAAACGCAATAGAAACCTTCATAGAAAAAGGAGTATCAATAGAAAAACTAAGATTCAACCAAAGCATGCCAGACGAAGCACTCACGATACAAGGAGAATTAAAAACAACAATCAACCACATCGACCTAACCTACTCAACAATAAAAGAACCCATGAACGCCGCACTCAAAAAAGAAGAAATCCATATAAGCGGACTAAACGCCATAATGCTACTCAAACAAAACCTATCCCCATCAAGCTACGCCGATCTCCAAATACTATTAGAAAAATACCCAACCTCAGTAATCGAATTCAGCAGCTACTCATGTCCAGTCGGCGACACAAAAGGCCGAAACACTGTCATATGGGAAGTCCGAAACTACTAACCAATAATTTTAAAACCCTTCTTTCTCCAATTTAAATATGACCGCACTAACAGACAAAGAAATATCTAAAAGAGATTTAATAGAATCTATAGATCCAAACAGAATCAGCTCCAATGGATATGACTTACTACTCGAAGATTTTGAAATAGACCCCGGAGAAACAAAACTAATCCTCTCAAAAGAAAAAGTAAAAATGCCAAAAAATTTAATTTCTCTCCCCTTCCTCAGAACAACATACGCATTCAAAGGACTCCATTTATCTCAAGGAGTAATAGACGCAGGATACGAAGGAAAACTAAAATTCTGCCTAACAAATCCCACAAAAGAAACAATCAAAACAGAAAAAGAAGATCATCTAAAGGCCCCAATACATCTAATATTTCTCGAAACAAAAGGGAACGCAGAATTACCCTTCGGAAAAAGAAAAAATGAATTCAACGATTTCCAATAAACTTAAAACACTTAATTCTCTTCATTAATTATGACATTTTACCTAATCGGAACCGGGATGGCTGCAAACTCAATCGGAACAGATGCTCTGCAAATTCTAAAATCATGCGACAAAGTATACCTAGAAAACTACACTGTAAACTTCCCATACCCAATTGAAGAATTAGAAAAAACATACGACGTAAAAATCACAGAACTAGCAAGAGCAGCAGTTGAAGACGAATCAATCCTACAAGAAGCAAAAAATTCCAAAGTAGCTCTATTAGTATACGGAGATTCCCTATCAGCAACAACCCACACACAATTAATGCTCGAAGCAAAAAAACAAAACATCCCATACAAAGTCTTCCATAACGCTTCAATCATGATTACAATCGCCGAAACAGGATTACAACTTTACAAATTCGGAAAGACCTCAAGCATGCCAAACTGGAAAGAACACACAAACAAGCCAACCTCATTCATGAACTATATCAAAGAAAATCAATCAATCAAAGCCCACACATTAATCCTAACCGACATCAGCCTAGAAATAAAAGAGGCAATGAATCAGCTAAAAGAATCCTCAGAACAAACACAAGTACCAGTAAAAAAAATCATCGCAATATCAAACGCCGGAACAGATAACCAAAAAATCTTCTATAATAATTTAAACAACTTAGCAAACCAAAATATAACAATGCCATTCTGTCTAATTATCCCAGGCGAACTCAATCATATGGAAACCGAAGCAATCGAAGAACTAAAAGAAAACATTAAATAACTACTAAAATAAAATATATCATGACAAAGCTAAGCAATTCGAACCAACAACCAATAACTAAAAACCAAAAACATCAGCGAAGCTGATTCCCCCAATGGCAAACATCAAAGACATCGAAAAAGAAATCCTAGAATTCTGGAAAAAGGACAAGACATTTGAAAAATCACTAAAGAAAACAGAAAGCTGTAAACCTTACATCTTCTACGACGGCCCACCTTTCGCAACAGGACTACCACACTACGGACACCTAATGGCCTCAATCCTAAAAGACGTATTCCCAAGATACTTCACAATGCAAGGCCGATACGTAAAACGAAACTGGGGATGGGACTGCCACGGATTACCAGTAGAAAACATAGCCGAAAACGACTTAAACATAAACTCAAAAGACGAAATCGAAAAAATGGGTGTCAAAAAATTCAACGACTACTGTCGAAGCAAAGTAATGACCTACGCAAACGATTGGGAAAACTACATCGACAGAGTCGGAAGATGGGTCGACTTCAAAGGCGGCTACAAAACAATGGACACAAACTACATCGAATCAGTCTGGTGGGCATTCAAACAATTATACGATAAAGAATATTTATACGAAGGAGAAAAGATTCTAATGTACTGCCCAAGATGTTCAACACCCCTAGCAAAATCAGAAATCTCTATGGACAACTCTTACAAAATCGTAAAGGATCTAACAGTAACTGTAAAATTCAAACTAGCAGACGAAGATGCTTACGCGTTAGCATGGACAACAACTCCATGGACACTACCAAGCAACCTAGCACTAACAGTAAACCCAAAGCTAACTTACGCTTATGTAAAAGACAACGAAGATAATAACACATACATCATGGCAAAAGACCTAGTACCAAACTTCTACAAATCCGAAGACGAATACACAATTACAAAAGAAGTAACAGGAAAAGAATTAGAAGGCAAAAAATACGAACCATTATTTCCATACTTCAAAGACAACGAAAACTCATTCCAATTTTTAACAGCAGATTTCGTAACAGCAGAAGACGGAACCGGAATCGTCCACACAGCCCCAGCCTTCGGTGAAGAAGATAACGTAGTCTGCCGAAAATACAAAATCCCAATGGTACAACCAGTAGACGAAAACGGAAAATTCACAAAAGAAGTAACTGATTATGTAGGGCAATTCATCCACGACACAAACGAGAGCATAGTAATCAGCCTAAAGAAATCTGGCCAAGCAATCATGTCAAGAAAGATGGAACACGAATACCCATTCTGCTACCGATGCGACACAAAACTAATGTATCGAGCACTTCCAGCATGGTTCGTCGACATCCAAAAAGTAAAGAAAAAACTTCTAAAACTAAACCTAAACATCAACTGGTTCCCAGATTATCTAAAAGAAGGTCGAATGCAGCACAACATCTCAACAGCACCAGACTGGAACATCACACGAAACCGATATTGGGCAACAGCAATCCCAATCTGGAAATCAGAATCCGGCAAAATAAAAGTCCTAGGTTCAATCGAAGAAATAAACAAACTATCAGGCAAAAAAATAACAGACCTCCACAAAGACACACTAGACAAAATCAAATTCGAAATCGACGGAGAAGAATACACACGTATCCCAGAAGTTTTAGACTGCTGGTTCGAATCAGGAGCAATGCCATTCGCACAGTTCCACTACCCATTCGAAAACAAAGAATACTTCGACAAAAATTTCCCAGCACAATTCGTCACAGAATACATCGCACAAACACGTGCCTGGTTCTACTACATGATGTCGCTATCCGCAATCCTATTCAACAAGATCCCTTTCGAAAACGTCCTAACAACCGGAACAATCCTAGCAGAAGACGGACAAAAAATGTCAAAATCATTAAACAACTACCCAGACCCACTAGAAGTCGTAGACAAATACGGAGCCGATTCATTAAGATTCTACATCCTATCGTCACCATTTGCAATAGCAGATAACGGAAACTTCTCAGAAAAAGGACTCATAGAAACCTACCGAAAAGTAATCGTCCTATTCTACAACGTCGCTAACTTCTACAACGACTATAAACAAGAAGACGACGAAAATTACAAGGCATCAAAAAATATTATGGACAAATGGATTATCTCACTAACCGAAAAACTAAACACAGAAGTCCAAGAAAACCTAGAAAAATACAACACGATAAAAGCATGCACCGCGATAAGAAAATACATGGATGACTTATCAACTTGGTACGTCCGAAATTCGCGAGACAGATTTAACGACAATGACGAAGCAGTAAGAAAAACACTAAGACACGTTTTAGAAAAATTAACAAAAATCCTAGCACCGATAATCCCATTCGCAACTGAAAAAATATTCAAAGATCTAAATAACAAATCAGTCCACTTAGAAGATTACCCAAAACCAAATGCAAAATTAATCAACGAAGAACTAGAACAACAAATGCAAACAGCCAGGGACATTGTATCAACCGCACTAAGAGAACGAGACAGAGCACACATTGGAATAAAATGGCCCCTAGCAAAAGCTTCCATTAAAGCTCCAATAAAAGTGACTGAAGAACTAGAAGAAATAATCAAAAGTGAATTAAACATTAAAGAAATAGAAATCAAAAACTTCAAAACAAACGAAGCAGTAACAGTCGAACTAGACACAAAACTAACGCCAGAATTAGAGACAGAAGGCTTCGCAAGAGAAATCTCACGTAAGATCCAATCCCTAAGAAAGAAAGCCGAACTAATCAAAACAGACAAGATCAACCTAGAAATCTCATCAAACTTCGACGACAAACTAGAATCCCAATTAGACTTCATCAAAGAAAGAGTCGGAGCAACAACAATTTCACTAGACAAATCAAAGAAAAGTTTTAGTCACTCTGAAGAGGGAAAAATAAAAGGCCTTTCTTTCTCCATATATTTCAATAAGATCTAACAGCGTCGATAAAACACTAAATCCGTTACTCAATACTCAGACATTATGAAGAAACATTTATATAGTACTTCTCATTAAAACAACTATGATAGTTAAAGAGGAATTTTTGAGCAGACTAAGAAAAATCTTTGATCTCAATCTTTACGAAGTAAAGGTCTGGACAGCTCTTTTGTCACGAGGTACATCCACAGCCGGCGAGCTGTCATCCATATCAGACGTACCACGTTCACGAACATACGACATCTTAGAATCTCTAGAGAAGAAAGGTTTCATCGTAATGAAACTCGGCAAACCAATCAAGTTCGTTGCACTAAAACCAGAAGAAGTAATTGAACGAGTAAAAAAGAACTTAGTAAATAATGCTAAAGAAAAATCAAAGAGACTAGAAAAATTAAAAGGTGACGAAGTTCTTGAAGAATTAACAGGTTTATTTTCTGACGGAATCAAATACATCGAACCAACTGACTTGTCTGGTGCACTAAAAGGCCGACAAAACATCTACAACCATCTAGACATGCTAGTAAGAGAAGCACAAACCACAATCACGCTTGTAACAACTGCAGATGGTCTAAATCGAAAACTAGAAGTTCTTTTACCTTCTTTAGAAAAAGCAAAGAAGAGAGGTGTGACAATTAGAATAGCGGCACCAATAAACGAAGACAACAAACAGGTCGCAAAAGACTTCTCAAAAGTAGCAGAGATAAAAGATGTTGAAGATCTTCGAGCAAGATTCATGCTAGTAGACTCAGAACAATTAATGTTCATGCTTCTAAATGACGAAGAGGTTCACCCAACTTATGATATCGGAATTTGGTTAAACACAGAATTTTTTGCACAAGCACTAGAAAGCCTTTTCGAAATCGCCTGGAAAAATTTCAAACCTATCAAGTAATTCTAAAAAAATTATTATATAAAATTAATTACATCTCTTCAATAGTTTCAATTCCCAACAATCCTAAAGATTTCTTCAAAGTAATTCTAAATGCATCAACAAGCTTCAACCTAAAATCTTTACTATCTGATCCCATGACAGGACAAGCGTGATAAAACTCATTAAAAATCTGCGCCAACTCAAAGCTATAATTAGCAATAACATTCGGCGCCAAATTATCATAAGCCTTAACAACAACTTCTTCAAACGAATCAATCTTCTTTAACAACTTAATTTCAGCAGTCTCTAAATCACCAATCTTCACCGCAACCTTACTCTTAACCTTCCTAATAATACTCGAAGCCCTAGCATAACTATACAGCAAATAAGGACCAGTATCCCCTTCAAAAGAAACATCACTCCTTGGATTAAAAATCATAGTCTTCTTAGGGTCTTGCTTTAACATAGAATACTTTATCGAAGCAATAGCAATCTTCATAGCTCTCCCATCAATATCGTTACCCTCATGCCCCCTCTTTGCAAGACCTTCCCTGGCAACTCCAGAAACCTCCTTAACAAAATCAGAATACAAAACGTTATTCCCTGTCCTAGAACTCATCTTCCCTTCAGGAAATCTGACCATACCAAAAGGCAAAAACCCATAGCTCTCCGATTCCTTCTTCAATCCCATTAATTCCAAAGTCTTAATCAACTGTTGAAAATGCATATTCTGCTCATTCCCAACAGTAACCAAATAACTATCACTCTTAAAATCTTTAAACTTCTTCAAAGCAAGGGCAATATCCTTAGCCGAATATAAAACAGTCCCGTCCTTCCTAAGCAAAACCCAAACCCCCAAGTTATATTCCCTCAAGTCCATAAATACCGCATCGTCCTTCTTAGCAATACCCTTTCCTAATAACTCAAGAGCTTTTTTCTTAGCCTCTTTTTCAAACTCACTCTCATAAAAATTAACATCAAAATGTGCACCAAGTTCAGAATAAATTCTTTCCCAAGATTTTATAGAAAGATCTCTAGTCTTCCCCCACAATTCGTTAATTTCCTTATCACTCTTATCTTCAATCTTCTGATTAATCTTATCAACTTGCTTCTGTAACTCCTTACCATCTCCAAGCCTCTTAACAGCATCCACATAAATCCCAGCAATCCAAGATTCGTCATCTTTCAACTCCTCGCCTGCATGAAATTTCTTATAACACCAAATCCACTTAGCAATATGCATCCCAGTATCTCCACTATAATTCATCTGAGTCACCTTTTCACCCGAAGCTCTAAAAATCCTAGCCAAACTCTCGCCTAAAGAAGTTCCACGAATATGTCCAACATGAAATGCCTTATGAGTATTTGGCTGTGAATATTCAACTAACCTAGTCTTTCCCTTCCCCAAAACATTCTCTCCAAACCCATTCTTCTTAACCTTAGTCAAAACACTCTCAGCCAAAATCTTTTTATCAACAAAAAAATTCACATAAGGACCCTGAGAACCAACATTAGAAATCTCTTTAGGTAACTTCTTAGAAAACTTCTTAGCCAAATCCCCAGCAATCTTCACAGGGCTAGATTTCAAAGTTTTAGCCAAACCAAAACACGGAAACGCAAAATCCCCCATATCATCCTTAGGCGGAATCTCAACCAAGTTCTCAACTTCAGACACATCTAAATCAAGCTCTTTCGCAAGCAAATCAACTACAATATCTTTCATAAAACAACCTAGAAAAATCAATTAATAAAACTATCTCAAAAGAAGGTGAAACCTCAGGAAACTGTTAGTTTCCTAGGTATTTATTAAGCTTTGGACTTAAATAAATTCCTAGCCATAGCATTCAAAAAATTAAAATGCAGAATCAAATGCAAAAACATTAACCCAATCATAACCAGTCCAAAATAATTATGCCATGGAAGCCAATCGTTCTTACTTGTTCCCAAAAAAAATATCCTTCTCCCTATCCCTGGTTCACCTGACACAAAAACAAAATATAACACAAGCCCCGTAATAGAAACCACAATCAAACAAATTACCAACAAGACATCAATCCAATAATTCAATTTAGCCCTATTCATAAAATAACAATAAAAACAAACTTTATTAATCATTCGTTAATAATAAAACCAAAAGCTCAGGAAACCCTGGGCAATATTAATTATTTCTTAACCTTCTTCTTAACCTTTTTACCAGACCAAGCAACTACACCAATCGCTATAAGATAAAGTACTGCTCCAATCTCTGGAATAATTATACCAAGACTATAAAATCCAGGTTGTTTCGCTTTCTCGAAAACCTTCCACATGGAAATAACAAACAGCACAAACAATGCCATCCATCCAAGTATAGGAATAAATATCAAGAATATCCACGCCCAATGAATTCTACCAAGATGAAGAACCATAGCAATATTAGCAATAGGTATCCACGCCAACCAAGCCTTATCGAACTTCAACTTCTTAGCAATTGCCATCCACGCAAAAGACCTATAGATATAAAGCCCCGCGATAAAAAGAAGAATCATAAAAACTCCAATCGCAATAATAGCACCAACTGCACCTCCAGCAATAGTCCCTACATACGGACACTCACTCAAAGCTGCCTCTAAGGAAAAGTTCCCCGAAAACGCCTCTTTACATAATTCAAACATCATATACCTCCTTACAAAAGATGAACAAAACGCCTTAATATATTTATCCATCTCATGGGACCATCGCTAACAACATCAAAAACAATATTGACCCGCAAATCCTTAAATATAAATTTAGCATATAAACATAAATAAATAGGAGGTAAAAATGAAAAATACAATTGATTGGATAGCAATAATTCTTGTAATTATCGGTGGCCTAAACTGGGGACTTATCGGATTCTTCGACTGGAATCTAGTAGCAGCAGTGTTGGGTCCAATGTCAATAGCATCTAGAACCGTCTACGGAATCGTAGGAATCGCAGCGCTATGGACTATATATTACACAACAAAAAAATAATTTTATTTTATTTTATTGGGAGATTTTATTTTTCTACAGGATATCCTGCACTAACCCATCCACCATAATGATCGCTAAGACGATAAACATCACCAAAACCCGCATCAACTAATTTCTTAACACTCCTTAAAGAAGGCGCGTCAAAATGACAATAAACCAAATAAGTATCCATCGGATTCAAATGCGGAATCATTCTATCTAAAGAACCATCTCCAAAATAAGCCCACATAGCCCCGGGTAAATGCCCCTGCTCATAAAAAGGCGAAACATCAATTATAACAAAATCAGGATTATTGTCAATCATCTCCTTAGCCTCAATCGCCGTCACATCAGTATACCCATTACTCACAGCCAACTTCGTATCCGCAGCCATCCCTGTCTGTCTCTGAGAAAAATAAACAAAACCCAAAATCACAACAACAACAATAGCCAAAATCATATACCTCTTCTTCATAAAATAACAAGTATTGAATTCCTTATAACAATTTGGCGACCAATATCGTGAACAATTAAAACGCAGCCCACTTCTTCTTCGCCTTCTGCTCTCTATCCAAAACACTACCCTTCTTATTAATCCGAGGCCGACCACTCTCTTTATCCTTCCTCAAAGTAATATCCAACTCCTCCAGCAAATCACTAACTCCATCTTCAAAATCCTTAATCTCCGAAGCCTTACCATTCTTACCACTCTCTCCAGAAAAATTAATTACAGAATCAGCCAAATAAGAAACAAGAAGCAAATCATGATCCACAACAAACGCAGTCTTCTCTCTCTCAACCATAACATCCTTAATCGCCTTAGCAACACTAATACGCTCTTCAACATCCAAATAAGCAGAAGGCTCATCAATCAAATAAATATCAGCATCCTTAGCCAAACAACGAGCAACACTAAACCTCTGCAACTCACCACCTGACAATTCGCAAACCTTCTTAGATTCCAAAACTCCAATATGAAACATAGACTTCAACTTCTTAGTAATCTTTTCTTTAAAACAAATATCTCGAACACTAGTCTCATCCTCAGTAAACAAATACTGCGGCTTATAAGAAATATCTAAATCTAAATCTAATTTTTTGCCACCAGCTAACTGCGACTTGCCACCAGCAGTCGAAGTTTCTTCGACTTCGAGTTCTCCAGCCAAGGCCCGAACAAAAGTAGTCTTACCAGTTCCATTCTTACCAAGTATACCGATAACATGATTCTGATGAATCTCTCCAGCATCAACTTTCAACTCGAAGCCCGATTCAAACTTCATGTCAAACGCAGGCCATTTCCCAATCCTAAAACCAGACATAGCAGGATTCTTACTAAAATTAAAATTCAAAGCCTTATCTCTAATCCGAATATTCTCTTCCTTCAAGAAACCGTGCAAATAAGCATTAACTCCTTCCTTCGAAGTCTTCAATCCAGACACAGTACCAAACGCTCCCTGCCCTCCAAAAAAGATATTCAAATAATCAGTCAAATAATCAAGGATTAACAAATCATGTTCAACAACAATTAATGTTTTATCCTTCGCTATCTCTTTCATAAAATCACTCACACGCAACCTCTCTCCAATATCCAAAAACGCCAAAGGCTCATCAAAGAAATAAACATCTGCATTACCTAAACTAGCAGCCAAAATAGCAACTCTCTGCAACTCACCACCAGAAAGCTTATTCATCTTATTTTCAAGAACTTGAATAACGCCCAATCGCTCAGCCAATTCCTTAATTTTGCCCTCATCTCCACGCTTCAACAACAAATCCATAACCGGAACATCAATAGCAAGCGTAGACAAGTTCTGTGGCTTATATGAGATAACTTTATCTTCAAGCCCCTCAAGATATCTCAAAATTTCATTACCCTGAAAAAAATCTTTAATATCTTCATAACTCGCGTCCTTACCTAAATTAATTTTCTCAGTTCCAGCCAACAATTTCACAGCAGTAGATTTACCAATACCATTTCGTCCAAGCAACCCAAGGACACTTCCTTCCTTCGGAGTAGGCAACCCATAAAGAGCAAACCCATTATTCCCATAGCGATGAACCAAATCCTTCTCATCAACCGACGGCAAATTAATAATATCAATAGCACCAAAAGGACAACGCTTCACACAAATCGCGCAACCCACACAAGTATTCTCGTCAATATGTGCCTTCGAATCAATAACCACACAGCTATCTGCTTCCTTCTTCTCAACCGGACAATACTTCTTACACTCATGCCCACATACAGTCGGCTTACACTTTTCCTTATGAATAATCGCTAATTTCATAATATACAGAATAAAAATCAAGTTTTAAAGTCTTCTCTTCGACTTCTTCAAAACAACTCTCTTATCAATAAAGCTTCCAAAGATTAAACCAACAAGACTCATAAACAAAGTTATAACAACTACAATTGTAATTGAAACTCTTTGGAATATCTCCTTCTGCAAACCCAAAACTTCCTCTTCACCAACCTCTGCCAACAAACACCATTTAGCCTTGTGTATATAATCATGCGCCCCAATAACATTTTGCCCAAAATAATCCAGATACAAAAGAACATCTTCTTCGTGTTCTTGGACATCCTCATCAAAACGATACTCCTCCAAATCCTCAAGACAATCTCTAGAACCTATACTATCAACTTTCCACTTTAAAAAAACATCATCCACAAAAAGCAAATCTGTAATAGCATAACCTTCTTCATTAATCAGATATAATTCACCTGTTTTACCTAAGCCAGACTTATCAAGAGTTATTTCATTTAACTCATCCAAGCTCACATCAAGAGCAATCGCACCAAGAGAAACATTTGTCTCAGGATCCAAAAATGGCATAATTATTCCTACATAAGATTCATTCCTGACCATATCATAATAAGAAAGAATATAAGTCTTATCTCCTCCATCCTGAAAAAACTCCAGGCCAGAATAATCTGTTCCAGGAGGATTATTCTCAGAAACAAGAATCATTCCCTCTTTATCAAATATGGCAATACCTATATGGAGATCATCGATACGCTTCTTAACTTTAATAAAAACATCTGAGTTAATATCCCCTCGCTCTGAAGACTTAATAAAATCAACAAAAAAAAACCCACTAGAAATTATTTCTAACTTCTCAATTTCTTTATCTAAAAAACCATTTATATGGGCCGCTCTAGACTGCACCGCAGTCTCCAAATGCGCAAAAACCTCAGCTTCCATAGCTTTCTGATTCTGAACATAATGATACGAAGTCCCTACTACACTTCCAATTAAAGCAAACAAAGTCATTATAATAAAAACAAATGCACCTACCTTCATGTCACCCTCTTGAAAACACTAACTCAATTTATTATTTAAATCTATCTCTTCTTAAGCTTAGATACTAATCTATGCAACTCCCAAAATATCAAAATCCCAACAACAAGAATAGCAACTATTAAAATAATTAAATAAGTTTTAATTTGCCCAACATCTGAACTCTTAACATAAAAAGTAGCAACCGCACTCTCCTCTTCATTTATCATAACATCAATTTCATATATTCCAGGAAGAGTCTCTTCTGGAATCTTTATAGAAGATAAAAAACTAGCTTGAGTTTCCACGGCCTTTAGCTCCCTCCTGTGAGTTATGACTATATCATTTTTCTTAATATAATAATCCAACTGAATATCATGCCTTCCAGAACGAGCAATATTTTTTATAGAAGTTTGAAATTGTAACATCTCCCCAGCCTGCACATATTGATATTTCTCTGGAACAAAAACACTAATCTCCAAGCCCTCCAAGTCACCAGTCTTAATCGCAAAGCCCGTAACTGCGCCAGTAATAATATCATCAGAAGAATATTCTTCACTAATCTTCCAAGTAGCAATCCCTAACAAAAAAGAAATAACCAATAAACCAACAACCAAAATATGAATTGACTTAACCATTTTTTCAATCATCCCCATTGCCAACATATAATTTAAGTATCATTAAAAGTCCAAATATAGGTGGAATAATTATTACTCCCCTTTGCAATAAAGAAAGATAAGGATTGGATAAAAAAGGAAAAATTATTCTCATAAAAAAACCTAAAGACGCAAAAACCCCAGAAAAAACTAAAAGCTTACGATCAAACAAATTCCAAAAAGCAGGAAGAAAATATGCGAATAACCCCAACACTACAATTGCCACAAATATAGAAACCAAATGATAAACTGAATAGGCTAAAAAAATAGGAACATATCCTGGAGAAACAGATGCCTGAGTATTCAATGCAACAAACACAGCCCAAGCAACAATTAGCCCCGCCATACGAAGATATTGCCTACGGTCATCTTTAACTATCTTAAAAATTAAGAAACTAATCCCAAAAGTAACAAGACTCAACATCACCCCAACAAAAGTCGAACTCAATCCTATCGCTCTAACAATCCCCAAATCCACTAATACCATTATCTAACATTCCCTCCCGGAATCAAAATAACAAAAACCCCAAAAATAAAAACCAACTTCATAACAGTATAAACATCCACTGCAACTCCATAAAAACCATAAAACATAAATCCTGCAACCATACAAAGTCCCATACCAAATATGAAAAAAGTCCTAAAAACCAAAATTCTCTTTTTCTCTATAATACTTATAACAGCCCGAACCATTATCAAAAGCGAAATACTAAGAGTAATCGCAATAGCAAAAATAGAACTATTAAATTCAAGAAGCCAGGCAAAATCAACCATTATTCACAGCACCTCCAAAACCTTTCAACATCATAAAAAGTCCCACCACAGACCCCAAAAATAAAAAAATGTTATTCTCAAAAAACTTATATTCGAAAACATGACTCAAAAACAAAATCGATTCTATAACTACCCAAAACAAAACACCTAGCACGATCCACCGAACAGACTTTGATGGAAGTTCCAACGAATAAAACAAAACCAAAAAACCAAAGAATATAATGCAAAAATGCAAAAACAAATGCCAGGCAAAATAAGATATCCTCAAAAAATCTATTATAAAATTAATTATTAATAACACAAAAAACAAACTATGGAATATCCAACTAGAACTCCAATAAGAATATTTACTAGCCATCAAAACCACCCACTAAAAAATCTTTTTATAGAAACGAAAAACCCAGATTCAATAGCAAAAGAATCCGAAAATTCCTCTACAATTCCTGCATACTCAACTTTCATAGATAAAACATAATTACCATCATCTAAAACCAAATTATCAAATTTCTTTATAATCGACTCATCAGTATAAACTCTAATCTCCTCAAACTCCCTATAAACTTCTTCCCCATCATCATCCGAAACAACATAAATTATTCTGGCTGGAACATATCTCTTCCCAAAATTCTGCAACGTGGCCCAAAGAACAAGCTTATCAGATTTACTCAAAGAACTTTCCTCTAAATCAAATGTTATATCGAATAACTCCTCAGGAACTTCACAGACTTCCCTACAAACTTCTTCACAGACTTCCTCTGCTTCACAGATCTCTTCACAGACTTCATTTCCTTCATCATCAGTAGAACATGACTCACTACAAACCTCTTCATCAATAGTACAAACATCTTCACAGATCTCTTTACAGACTTCTTCAGACTCCTCAACATCATCATCCGCCTTCTCTGATCCACTTTCAACATCGACATCATGACTACCTTTAGCAGGACTTTCTAACTCAAAATCAGAAACACAATCTCTCGTTTCAACATCTTCATATTTATTACAACTCTCATCTATCGTCACACAAATCACAGACTGATAATTATTAATACACTCTCCCCAATCACCACACTCCGTAGATTCAGAACAAACTTTTGCCTCTCCCTTTTTCTCAACTACTTCAACTACCTGCTGCTTAGAGACAGTACTAACCTTTTCCAGCGCAAGAGCATACCACCCAGTTCCATCATACAATTTTAATCTATTACTTTCAGAATCAAAATAAATCATTCCTACTTCTGGATTTTCTGGCTCCAAACCTGGCTGAAGAGTAACCAGTTCAGTAAGAGTTATTTGAGGAGCAATAACCTTATCCATTGTTTCTAAAAATGAATTACCATCATCATCTTCAGAATAATCAAAAGCACTCACCACAGAAAACATAGTTAAAACTAATAAAATCCCTACTATCATTATTATCGTTTTCTTCATTTTAATCATATGTTCCAATTAACGTTATGGATAAATCTTTAATTTTTTTCTTACCACTTCCTGAACTAGAATATTTAATTGCGACCAAGTCTCCTTGTAAAAAATTAACACTTCCGGTTGCAGATCCTGATACCATCCCCTGAATATCCGCGCCCAGACTCGTCTCCGAAAAAGCATCTTTACTTGATACACTTTTTACTAAAATTATTTCCGCTACTTTATTCATGTTATTTTGCTTAGCATTCCATAAAAATCCCGTAATCGTCAAATCCCTATCAATAATCCAACTTGCTTCATCATCTCCCGAAGAAATAGGTGCATCTGTCCCTAATGGCAAATATTTTGGCCCAGTCTTTAAATCTCCATCTACTGTTGAAATAAAACTAACCGGAGTTCCGCTTATCTCTCCTGAGCCTCCTCCAAATTCGGAAGAACTAACACAACTACCGTTTCCTAAAAGCACTTCATCAGTAGAACAAATAGTTTCTGCATTTGTATTAGTGTCATCAGGACAATTAGTTCCATCTTCTAAGCATACTAACTTATTATTGGAAGTTATATCTCCAGTAACATTTAGATTTCCATTAATAAAAATATCTCCAATATAACTTAACCATCCAGAAATTAAACTAAACCAAGTATCTCCATCAGTCCCATCCACACCATCAATTCCATTAGTTCCATTTGTACCAGGAATGCCTTGTGGACCCTCTGGACCTATAGGACCTTGGCTTCCATTAACACCATCCACACCATCAATTCCATTAGTTCCATTCACACCTTGAATACCTTGCGGACCTTCTGGACCTATAGGACCTTGGCTTCCATTTATACCCGGAATGCCTTGAAGACCTGGCTGTCCAATAACTCCAGTTAAATAACTTCCATCACCAATAAAATAATTAGAAGTAACGTTTCCCTGAATTTCTAAATTTTTATTTATTAAAAACCTATCAACAAATTCCTGGAAACTCCCTCCTAAAATAAAATTAAGAATAGCACCAATAGTAATACTATGATTAGTTACCGCCCCCCTATCAGTAATCGATTGTAAAGTATCACTTTCAGAAAAATTCACAACCTGACAATTTGTCCCATCAGCCAAACAAACCTTTGTATTATTAACATACAAATCATAAACATAAACATCATTATTAATATCAATCTGCCCTGAACTCTCTTCACCAACATCCTTCCTCAAATAATTAAAATGTGTCAATCTACGACGCGGAATTTGCGTATTATTATCAATTACTATTTCCATAAAATAATCCTTCGTTGTATCATTACAACCTGCTGAAATTCCCGCCAACTCAGCTCTCCATTGCCCCCAAAATCCCGTAGTCAAAATTTTCGAATCAGAAAAACAAATCTCTCCCCCCAGCTCATCATCATAAACTACAAAATCAAAATCAAAAGTCCCCTCCAAAAATTCATTATTTTCAAAATATTGACCTTGAAAAACCGCATTATCAGAAACAGCCAAAGCTCCACCTATCATAAGTAAAAAACCCCCAATAATAACATACACAACACACCTCATCTGCATTCTAACGACGAGTCCTCTCTTTAAATAACTTCTTCTTTTTAACCTTCCTTCTCCTCGACCCACGAATATTTTTACTACGAATATTTTTCAAGGACCTCACAATAAAATATCCTACAAGAACAAAGAAAACCAAAACAATAATTACAATAACAATAACCAAAAAACTTGTCAAATCTCTAAATCGCCCTCCTGCAACCGCACCCAAAATAGGATACGGAGCATCACATTCATCTTCAAAATTCTCAATAATATATCTAACCTGATTATTCGACAAATCAACCACAAGCTCCTCATTAATCTCCTCGGTCAAAACAGTTACTTCCTCCTCGTCATAATCAATATTTCTATATTCCCTAATATGCTCTCTTAACGAATCAGAACAAGCATAACAAACAAGCGTCTGATTATATTCCTCTTTCAAAAAATAACCACCGCTACTACTTTGTAAAACTACAACATCCTCAACCAGAGCCTCCTCTGGCAAACCCGCCATCACAAAATCGTCACGATAACCATAACCCCCTTCAAAAAACGTAGTCTCAGCTAAAACAAAATGAAAACATGAAACTAAAACCAATAACATCACCACTCTCTTCATCAACCAACTAAGAAAACCTAATTAAAAAAACTATCTACTCAACCTTCTTCCCACATTCCTGGCAAAACTTTTGCCCAGACTCTAATGGCCAACCACATTCACAACGCCTCTGCTTCTCTTGCTTTTTCTCTTCCAA
>Ga0233410_10000235_pt1 | contig 19410 bp, 27 predicted proteins | sample Na_anoxic_1_MG_FD_179869 | JGI IMG/M metagenome (GOLD analysis project Ga0233410, IMG submission 179869) | Seawater microbial communities from Saanich Inlet, British Columbia, Canada - Na_anoxic_1_MG | ecosystem: Environmental > Aquatic > Marine > Inlet | place: Canada: British Columbia...
TGAAACACTGATGTACTCCAACAGAGGGAGTGCTTGGTGTATCGCTAGTGTCGCAACTAGCTGGTGAATGTATCCTGGAATAGCTTCTAAGTACACGAAGTTACAACGTAAACCTATTGTCCCCTTCCAGTTTGCGTGGGTATTCACTTTGAATTGAATCCCCCGGTTATCACTAGATACGTTTAGTTTATTTTCGAGTCGGATAACCACGTCGAACATTGCGTTCGTGATTCCGAGAAGTTTAGGATCATACTGCGGCGTATTCATCCCACAGCCTTTCTAGTTCCCGTTTGTCTTTCGAGGAGAATGTATTATCGATTCTCTCGTCAGAGATACGGAGCAGTACTTTACTGTCTCCAGGTAAAAAAGATAGAGGGTTTGTGTCGTATAGCGTGAGCAGCTTGGCTAATACGTCAACAGTATCGTCCGGCTCAGTTATCATCCGGAGTGTCTAAATATAGTAAGACATCTTGAGCTGAGATACTATCATCTACATCTCGTAGAAACGAGAGACTAGGTGGAAATGCTCGGATAGTGATAGCGGAACTCGCACCGACAAACTTCGGAAGGTTTTCCGTAGTGATGTGCGTGTCGATCCCAACCTTATTCATCAGGCTGCCGGTGGTAGTTATGAGTTTCCCTATTGACTTCCACCCTACCGGATCATCTGGAGCTGTTGTGACTTTAATCCGTAGTTCTGGAGCGCCCATTGGGGGCAGAACATTACAATCCAATCCCAGACCAACTCCAACTTTTAACACCGTCAAGATGCTGGAAAATGTCTGTTCGGCTAAATACGCTTCCATCTCTAGTAAAATTAGTCGAATCGTCGCGACATCCATCTGTCGCAGAGATTCACTTATTGTTTCCGGTTTTTCGGTCATGAGTTTTTCTGCTCCTTTTGGTTAAAAAAAATAGGGACTCTCGAGATGGCGTATCCCAAGAGTCCCCGGTGCCCGGGAGGAGGCATAACTTTTGTACACCGACTTATACCGCCAATGTTTCGTTTTTTGCAAAAGCGCCCGGTTACGATTTCTTACGTTCCTTATCTGCTCTCCCCTTGAATTCACCCATATTGGCACAGCCTCGTGAGTAAAAGTGTAGTGCTTGTTCGAAGTCACACTTCTCAAGCCAGATGGCTGCTGCGTCTAGGTTGTCCACTGCTAGGCTATTTTGAGCAACAGTTATAGGGGAGATAACACCGGCCTTAGCATCCTCTGCCATTTGCACGGCGATTTTTGCTACTAATTCACGTTTGGTGTGTAGTGCTTCGTGCATACACTCTTCTAATGTTTTCATTGTTGTTCTCCTGGTGTGTGTATTTTACTAAAGTGTTTCACTTTAGCTGTACCTAAACCCCAAACGATTACCCAGGTAAGGCTAACCCCAAGCAGTGCTTGGATGAAGCTTAGTCCGACTACCAAAGCTATCATGCCCACGTACGCACTATAAAGAATAGCTTTTCTTTTTCTATCCGTACGGGCACGCGTGTAATCGCGGTAAACCGATTTCATTAATCCTCCAGTTGTTTTTTGAGTATAACAGACGTTAACGTTACGGAAAGTTACTTGAACCGAGGAGCCCACTTTTCTTGGAGTTCTGCTGCGGAAGGCATTTGCGCAAGGTTCCGCGGACCGGTGCTGAGGAGGCCCGTAACAGGCATCGGCCGGTTTTTCTTTCGCGCTTCATCGTAGGCTTTAACTCCCGCTAAAATACCTATAGGCGCTCCAATAAGTAACGCAGCTCGAGGCAAATATGACAAAGCCAGCGCATGCCGACCTAACTGTTGGCCTAACGAACTTTGGTATCCAATGCGTTTTAACAGTTTTTGAGCTCTCACGTTAGCTCTGACCTCTTCTCCCAGGATAGTTGCCAGCTGGGCGCCACCGATGTAAGGAGCTGCTTTAGCTATTGCAGGGGTCTCCTTATCCGGATCAGACAGTAGCGCAGTAGCGGCTAGCAGCGCAGGAGCAGCTTGTGCTGGGTACGTTCTAGCTAGGGACGATATTCTACTCAACGTTTTACCTAATGCTCCCCCAGCTGTTAAGTGCCCTGCTTCGTGCGCAATGCTTTCTGGGGTTGCTCCAAGACCTAGGTGTAAGATATCTCGAGTACGCGGAGCACCCTTAGCCTTGATGTATTCATGGTCGATCCCAGCAAAACCCCGTTTCTTGTTAAATATCAATTCAACTGGGCGCCCCGTCGTTGGATCACGACCTCCCGCACGTATCAGCTTGTCTGCAAGGTTGATTAGAGCTTCTGGTGTCTCTGTTTTGAGTTTATCGGGTACGTGCCGGGTGTCGTTCAAGACTTTTCGGAAGTAAGGCCGCATTGCTAGCAGCCCTAAACCGGGAGTAGCCGGCAACATAGAATCGAGTAATCCCTGTGACCCTGCCGCGACAGCCCTAGTGGCATGTTCTTTCCCGGTTAACTTTCGGTCATTTGCCATAATTGATCCTTCAATCGTTATGCGCAACACCCTCCAGCTTGTACAGGGGGGGCTCAACTTCCAGAGGGTGCTGCCCACTGGAATGATACGCGTAATATTTGTTGGGTTCAATTAGAGTATCTCGTATACTTCAGGAAGAAACAGGAGGAACAATATGTACGATCAAGGATATCTGGACGCAATCGGGCAACTAGGGCTTGTTATGACAAAAACAGCAAATCCTGCTGCGCTCGTAAAATATATACCGCAAGCAATGGCCGCGACAGCAAAAGCGGCTAAGCCCGGTATGAGTCTAGGAAAGAAAATAGGACTTGGCGTAGCGGGTACTGCCGCGGTAGGCGGACTCGGGTATGCTGCGACACGAAATGGAGCGCAACCAGCGCAACAGCAAATTCAGGGGCAGGGGCAGCAGCAATACCCCGTACAAGGCCAACAAGGGCCATACCCAAAAACAGCGGCGAGTGTGGCAATAGGCAAACATGTTCCAAAGGATCTTGCTAAGCTTCCTGCGGGCTGGAGTCGTAAAAAGTTAATGGCTGCTCTGGGAATCGGAGCTGCTGGGACTGCTGCGGTTGGTGGTGGAGCTTACGCCGCTACGCGGAAAGACGAAAAACAAGAAGGGAACTAGCGTATACTAACTCCCCTAATTCCCAGAACTCCAATCACAATGGTCTCTGCTAAGATGACCACCCACATGACACCCTTCTCTATTCGGTGTCCTTTCTGTAATTTTAGTCGGAGAGTCTCACTCTCGCTGAGCTGTACCTTTAGCCCCTCTTTGTCCGCCTCTAAAAGGTCTATTCGCAGCTGAAGGTTGTCATCGATCAAGCCGTACGTTGCGTCAAGAGCTTCGTACTCCATTAAGACTGGCTCAATTTTCAGGCGCCAATCGAAGTGCTTCTTGTATTCCGACGCAACGACGATTACCTTCTGCCATTGTGCGGCATTCAGACACTTCTGTCCCGTATCATTAGTTTTAACTACCGGCAACTTATACCGAATACGCGAAGGCTCATCTGCATGTACCGGCTTAGCAGCCCAGCAGACTACCAAAAGAATAGCAATAACCCACGGTTTCATAGGTCCCACTCCTTTTGAAGGGTGTCTAGTTCGTCCATAGTTTGGACTTCTTGCAGCGTCCGAAGACGCTCGACCGCCTCTGCAGTCGAAACGTCCGCGGCCTCCAGTTGAACCGCGATCACTTTTTGCTTTTCCGTGACTGCATCTTGTAGCGTCTTTTCATGAACCTTCAGGTCTTCAATGGCCGCATCCACCTTGGTATTCACCTCGACTACAGGACTTCGAGTGAACATGGATAGTGCGCCAAGGAGTAAGATCGCTACCAGTGGAACAATCCCCAAGAGCTGCCAATACCACGGAAGTTCTAACCACCAGTTGATTGCCTTGCGATATTCTTGCCTAATCGTCATCTGCTTCCTCCACTTTCCAATCCAATGGATCTATGTCAACAGCATACTCGGGGTCTTCATGAATAGTAAAGCGCCCTTCTCGCGCCAAGACTAATGCATCTCTCCGCGACGCAGCTCCAACAACGACAACGCGCTGCTTCCATAGTTGGCTGATTGTCACAGTGTAGTCAGTCATTACTAGGCTCCTTGAGTAGTGGTAGTTGACGCGGATCAACTCTTGGCTTCTTTGGGGCTACTGTGAGTACCCAATCCCCGTCCACTCTGTCCAAGACAAACCCAACTTTTTTGCTCGTAGCCTCTACACGGTCCGGGTCGAGCCACGTATCGTGTACTATCGATTCCCACTGCTCAGCATGTTTTGTTGCGGCTACCCCTTCGTAGATAGTACTCGAGGGACACCAATTCGTAATACTTTCTTCCTCGGGCGCTTCAATTACAACTTCGATCTCTTCTACAATTTCGCGCTGCAGAACTACTTTGAACCCTGGCATAGAACGTTCCTCCTAAGTTGTTAATAGGCCTAAAAAACTGCAACATACAGTTCCGTGTTAGGTCACGCTCTTGTACCGTCAAAACTTACTTTTTTAGCTTGGGTAAGGCAGGGTCTCTACCAACGGCTTCGCGGTGTTTCCTCCACTTAGCCTTGGCCCGGTCGGACGGGGTCTTAGGTGTAATCGATTTACGTGGAGTTTTATATATAGTAGGTTCACCCATAAAAGTTACCATACGGGTTGTATCCATTTTGTTGGAATCCCGCGCCAGTAGGATCGTACGCGGATACAGGAGTTACCTGAGATTTACTTTCTTTGCCTCTTTTGGCATATAGCGCGGACAACGCTGCTAAGAGAAGCGCACCTGCAGCAGCAGCTCCGAGAGGCGCTGACGTAGTAGCTTTGCTTAGTGTTTTGAGCTTCGCTTGTTTTTTGGCTATCTCTTCGGCCAAATCTAACTTCTTCTGTTCTAGTGTAGGTTGTAAAAGCTTTTTCCCTAAAGCCCAACCTCCCGCACCCCCGCCAGCTGCTGCTAAAAGTGGGAGAACTCCGGAGTCCTCTGCTTGTTTGCTAGAAGGGCTACTCGAGCCTGACCCGCTACTAGAACTACCACTGCCGCCCACACCACCCCCCAGAAGTCCTTTACTTGAGGCCGCAGTTCCGGTTAGCTTGGGTACGGAACTAACGCCAGGACCCAGAGCTTTAACTGTAGGTTGTGCCGTAGGCTTCGGGACTGTAACTGCGTCAGGGCTGTACTTATCTGAGCCTGTTTTGGGATACCCGCTGTACTGTTGTGGTGTTTCTGCCATAGGGGGTTGCCCTAGTGCTTGGGGGTTAACCTTGTTAGAGTCTAAATACGCATTGATCCCCAGTCCTAGAGCACCTATGCCCAGGCCTAAAGCCCCGCGATTACCCCACTTGTTTCCGAAGAGGCCTTTCCCACCTAAAAAGCGTCGGGCTCCTCCCACATACGTGTGTTTCATTTGCTTGGGTACGCTATTTGATACGGTACCGTATGCTTTCTGTACCTCTTTTTCTCGCAATGCGGAATGTCCAGGAGATACCGATGCGCCGGGAGTTACGTGTTTTACCTTGCGTGCTTCGCCCCCTTTGGTTTTAACCTCGGCAGTAGAAACTGTAGGCTCTGCCCTAGCATTCATGCGGGTATTAGCAATATCCGGCACTGACGTAGTTGTAGGTTTTCCTGTAGTAGGGTCTAAAACAGTTTTCTCGACCATTGGAACTTTAATCCCTCGGGATGCGGCTAAATCCATGGCTTTCTGCTGATCCCGAGCCAGCATTCTACGGTGCTCTTCTGGGGTTGGGAGTGCTTCCTTGATGAGGGAAGGTACCTCAGCGGTCGTAACTAATGCGAGTTTATGTAACATTCCAACTCCTAAATAAAGACGTACCCTTGAAAACGGGATTCGTTTTCAGTGTCCACGGTTATTTTTTGAATGCCTGGGCCTGTCGTAGTCAGTGTCGAGTTTACAGTGACCGCTACTTCAGTTCCGAGGGGGTTAGCGTACATAAACCAAGAAGGCGTTACACCGTCACTAGCTAACGGAAACGGGATAGGTGTTCCGTTTGGGTTGATTAAAATCCCACCGCCTCCGTATAGACATTCAATAATTACAGCCCGCGCTCGCAGGTCTGCGCTAGGAGCTTCCCACAAGTTAACTGCTGCTTGCGCCGCTGTAACATCTACCTGAAAGGGGATCATCTGATCAAACGCCATACTGGAAATTGCCAGTTGGATTAGTGGAGTACGGTTACCCGTTCCACCCGGCGCTCCTACATCAAACTCCATGTTCGTCGATAGACTTAGAGTCTTCCCAGAGGCTGCGATGTTAGTCGCCATAGGTGTGATTATATTGGCCATTGTTATACTCCTGAGCTACTCAATACGGTAGCTTTTGGCGACGGCATGGATGCCGATTCGATTGGTAACCGCGAAAGCTTTCGAGTTTCTTCTCCTCGACGAGCATTGCCAATCGCATGTTGCTGTAAGATTTGCTCCGAGAGGAGGCCTTTTCCTACAGAGCGTGCTTGATCTCGTCGCGCATCTCGGCCCATAGCCCAACTACCGATACCTGCCGCAGCGCCTGTTCCCATTCCCAGAAGAGGTAGAAGTTTGGCGCGGGTGGGCAGCTTAGAGAGCCCTTTGAACGTTTTCATGTTCACCCCCCGCTCTAGCATATTCTTGAAGGGAGCTGTAACAGCTTCGCCTCCTGAGAGTCGCGCGAGCACAGAACCCCCAAGTAATCCTCCGCCCCCACCCTTCATCACACTTCCGCCGAAGTCCTGACTCGCTTCACTCTCTGCAATATCCTCGATGCTCCTGGACCGTGCGAGCCCTTCTCCTACCCGAGACACGGCTTCCCTTGGGGCCCAATTGGTCATTCCAGGTAAGCGCTCATACTGCGTCCGCTCTCCTGGAAGGGTAATTGGAGTGCCGGGCACATGGATCCACATCGGAGTAGAGCCTTCTTTCCTGAAATAGTGTCGTCGCATTTAGTTTCTCCCTCAGTCCAATGAATTATAGGCCGGAGAAGGAGACTTTCCTAGTCAGAAGAGGAAGAAAACCCACACCCTTGAACTCGAGTACTAGGGCGATCCCCGTGTGTATGGACATAGCCCGCTCGCACTTTTTTACAACCAGGGTAGCTCGGAATGGTCTTCGTGAGGTACGCCGGGGCTTTCGCAAAGAACCTAGCAGAAACGGACCCGCACACCTCACACTCAATAGTAGTGGTTCCCGAGGGTTGTAAGTCTTCTTCCGTATGTTTGCATGATGTACAACAGTAGTCATATAGTGGCATTAAAGCACCTTCATATCCTTTCCGAATTGTGGAGCTTCTTCTGTGTCCATTTCAATAGGACTCATAGAAACCGTAAAGGCTGTAGTAGCGTTCTCTTTTGAGGGTGGAGCTATTGGGGTCTGCATGTTAGGCCCAAATTCAGTGGCTTCCATGTCACTGACTGTAATGCTTACGGCTTCCAGCACCTCTTTTATCTCATTCCCATCGTTAGTAGGTCCGCCAAAGACCCAGCTGAGCCCTGAGATTAAGCTATCAACCACGGCTTCCGAGCCTCCTGTCATGAGTACCGTGCCGGTAACAAACTCGTCTCCGCGTATAAATGGCGGCCTATTAGCCTCTGTCGGAAGAAATGAACTAGCCAAGTCTGAGATAAAGAAGTCATTTCCCCCGCGACCCTTGAAGGTTCTGATGTAGACTCCGGAAGTAGGCAGTGAAAACTTGTATATCAGTTTCGTGATAGCGTCTAGTATCCTACTTACTAGTCTCTCGTAACGGTCAATCTCCGATTGAAGAAACGTAACATAGTCTTTCAGCATGTCCACTGAACCTAACAACCTAGACGAGAAGCCTTCAATTTGCGCTACTAACATGCGGAGCAGGGCTGCGAATTCAGGAAAAATACTGGCAATAGAGGGGGTCCGATACCAATCGGGCGGGGTACTTGACGGTAGCGTCGGGTAGGGGGTTACACGAACTAAGTTAGACAGGTACCAATAGTCAAGCGTTTGGCCGGCACCTTCAGTATTAGCTTCACTCTCTCCCAGTGCTTTTAGTTTCCAGGCTACAGCATAGTAAAATGAGTCATCTGGCTTGCTGGTAATTCCCTCGTCGATATAGCTTCCGATGGTTATGTCGTACGAATCTTCTTTGATTACTTCCATGTCCCCGTTAGAAAATGTGTCACCCTCCGCTAAATCCCGCTTGCCCATGAGGTCCACTACACTTGTAGCCCCTAACGCCCCTGTAGTATTTCTACCCCGTAAAATTGCATAACGGTCAGGGATCAGAACAGTCCCCCCCAAATCCGGGAGGGTCCAAACAGGGCTACCTGGCAAGTCCCACGTTAAAAGAGTAGAGAATTCACCTGCACTAATCCCTTGGAGAGTTCTAACCTGCAGCCCCGTAGGTCTCGGAACTTTAGGCGTAAGGTCCGGACTATCGAATAATCCCGATAATTTCCAGATGTCGTCTAGAAATCCCAGGGGATCGAAATCCGTACCCATGACGATAATAAAACCCCCAACATAATCGTCCTCATCAAAGAACTGAGGCCTGTTCGTATCTCCTTCGTCATACATGGATTCAATGACGGTCTTAAAAAAACCTACATTGCCTCCGTTATACCGATTTGCGTCGACTAGAAATTGGTTTAGTTGAGGGTCTAACGGGTTTACAGGGGAAATAGGCTCACCAAACATCCCTAGTTCGCCTGCCCAGGATGGCGTGATGTCTCCAAGACCTAAAAAGTTGGACTGGAGGCGCTTACGCAAAGGCACATAAAGGCAGTAACCCCCTAGATCTTCTAGGTACTGCTCGACCATCGTCTTTAACTTATCTATCAGAACCTTTAGCGCTGCAGCGTACGGATCTGCGGCGGCAGCCACAATACTGAGGATTCCCTCCAGTACGCCGACAAGGGTTTCCAGCAACTCTCGCATTGAATCTATGATTCCAATGAGTGGCGCTGGATCAATGTTCGGAACACTTACTTCTAGTTTTTTCCAGGCCATTAGTTAAACACCTGTCGGTATGCGCTTTTGGACAACACTGGTTCAATCCCGTAGCCTGTAGAGTACATCCCCCCTCCCCGATTGGCCATTTCAAATACATAGGCACAATCTACCATTGCCAGATACCGCTGCCGGACAACAGTAGTTCCTGGGAGAGATCTCCGCATAGCATTTACAGCGTAAAGGAGCGAATCGTATACCGTTGCTTGTGACACGTCCCTTTGATTCCAAATCACAGAAAAAGCAGCCTCCCCAAAAGCATGTTTCAGGTAAGAACACTTCCAAAAGTCCTCCCCTATTGTCGGAAACCAGTGAGCCTGCTGTTGGTATAGGTTTTTAGATGCTGCGTTAATATCCCGACCCCATACGTACGCACACGTTACGGGGGTATCTAATGATTCCCAGGCCACTCCTGCTGTGTTCGCCATGCTCATAGTTGCAAACATGAATCCACGTCTCCGATCCGGAGTAGGGTCTGGGGCGGTGAGCAGTTTAGGGTTTACTCTTACGAGATGTGCTAACCCTAAAGTGCGAGGGGCATCGCCTAGGTACGGTTCAATCAAACGACCGTACTGCCGTTGCGCCTGCTGGTACGTAGGGGTAGCTGCTATCGCTTTTTTCGTAGCATCTTGCAGTCCTCGCTCGGGTGTAAGTCGCATTAGACTTTGTTTCCTTCCGTTACTGCCAGTATGCTGTTGCTTTACCAGTCCCTGTCTCAAACGCTTATACCAAAAGTACACCAACCAGAGAGGGGTGACAAGTCCAGTCCTGAGGGCAAAAAAAGAACCTACCTTTCGGCGGTTCTTTTTTCCGTCTCTACTCCGGCACACCTACATCCTCCTCCTCTTCCGCCTCTTCCTCCTCTTCCGCCTTCCCTTTCCCCTCCTTCTTCTCCAGATCGTGGAGAACTAACCACACTGTCCCCAATACCACCACACTACCCACGAACAATCCCGCCACAAACGAATCTGAATCGAATTTATTTTTCGACATATTACTCTCCTGTGTACATGTAACAGAGGAATATCTCTTACACATATTCTTATACCAATAAAGGGTGCAGGTTTTTTAACGGTCGAACTAGAATTCACTCTCTTCAGTCTCTACTACCAGTACTCGATTTTCTAAAACTTTGCTTTTTTGCGGTATGAGAACATGTCGTTCTGCCACTGCATGCTCACTGTACTTAGCTACTAACCCGGGAGGAAGTCCGTAAGCACACAGTTGAGCTTCACCACGCTTAATTTTTTCGAACGCAGTCAACCTTATTAAGCGGGCAGTTAGGTTGCCCAACATATTCAATTGTAAAAAGTCCTGTGGTCCCTGTCTCCAGCTCATATAACAACTGTACACCACTGAGGAGGTAGTGACAATGTTAGATTTCAATGAGAGACTGGCGCGCAACGTAGCAAAATACTTTATCGTAACTCTAGTAGATGAGGTGGGTAAATTTATTGTTGGGGCGTGCGGCAAGAAGGCAGGACCTGTTACTTCGACACTGGATACAGGCGAAACAAAAGTTCGTTTTAGTATTCATTTGGACGACAAAGAGAAAAAAGAGAGTGAAGAGAAAGTGTAGAGCACCAAGTAGGCTCTAAAATACCGGGGCACACAACCCCGGTATTTTTTTGCTCGCCCCCGTACGTATATTAATAATAGCTTTTCTTAACTACACACACGTGAGGCGTTGTTGAGCACAGCGGATTAAAAAACAGGGGTTCTTTATCGGTATAAGAATATGTGTAAGGGATCTTCCTCTTAGACAAACCCGGGAGTTTATTATGGAAAAGTATGAGTACAAAATTGTATTAGCCTCGGCAATATTAACAGGAGCATGGATTGCATTAGGTTCGGCAGTGGTCGAGTACTGGACGGTGAGGGGAGGTAAAAAATTCAAATCGAACGTGTGGGACGACATGGAAGCGGCAATGATGGAAGTGGCGAGGGCCGCGGAGCGTGCGAAGAAATTACAAGAAGAAGCGGAGGAGTAGGCCTAGTGCCAAAAAAGCACCTGTTACCTAGCAGGTTCTTTTTTGGATGCCAGGATTAAAAAACAGGGGTTCTTTATTGGTATAAGAATATGTGTAAGAGATCTTCCTCTTAGACAAACCCGGGAGTTTATCATGAATGTATCCACAGTAGCACCATCTAAGTTCAGTTCGTTTACAGGGGAAGTTGCCGAAGTCGGTATCGAAGAGGCGACAGGGATGTCGAACTTCACGAAGGGCTCGATTATCCTGGGAGCTGCTACCGTCGTGACGACGAGTATTGCCGGGATTATCTACTGGAGGAGGGGGAAGAAAGAGGAGGTAGTGCAAGTAGAAGACGCAAAGGTAAGCAAGAAGAAATAGTCACTAAAAAAAAGAACCTGCTAATCACAGGCTCTTTTTTGATTCTGACAGTCTAAAAACACACAACACAGAAAGAGAGAACTATTATGAAGGTCGCATCTATACCCCCCTCTAACTTTAGTAGTTTTACAGGCGAAGCTGGAGAACTTGGGATTGCAGCAGCACCGGAAGGGACTTCACTCCGCAGCCTTGCAGTACACAGCGTCGTCACAACCAGTGCCTTCGTGATTGGCCAACTTCTGGTCAAAGGATTTGAGTACACATTCTTGCGCGACCGCGAAAAAGGAGTACCGGTGAGCGACAGCAGTCACGTTCAGAGTGACTTTTATGTCCCAACTGCAGCAGCGGCTAGGGGGCTTTCTAGGGATGCAGCCCTGTGGGCTGAGGACCTTGAGAGGAAGGAAGCCGCACGTCGTGCGGCAAAGAAACCAGAAGCAGAAGCAGAAGCAGAAGCAGAAGCAGAAGAGGCATGACCCTACCCCTAGGACTTGGAAAGTTCCAGATATGCATCTGTTCTGGGTGTGGACGCGATGCGACGCTGCAAGTGATGACAACCACAGAGGATCCCCAGTACTTCCTGGGAGTATGTGGAGAGCACGAACAACAAGCCCTCCAAGTTAAGGAAGCGTTGGAGCGAGGTAGCTCTCCAGAGGAGCTATCAGGAGTGAGTATACAACAGCTCTTCGTAAGTCCCGCAGGACGCAGCACTAAATGCAAATACCTACATTGGATTGCCCCCACGCCCACGGCGCCTCCGGTACAAAAGCTGCAGAAGATGCCCAAGGCTCCCACGGCTTGTGCCAATTGGACATGGGAGGTGAGGCCAAACAGGTGGATGACCCTTAAAGGAGAGAGTGTCAAGCTGCGGTCATTGAGCAATCAAGAGTTTATCAGTTCTTGCATCGAAGTTCGCCGCTTGAACTATAAGAGAGCAACTACAGCTACGAGCTGGATCGATCAGTTGGTCCCCCCCAACGTTCTCTGTCAGTACGACGCTGACAAGTTGGAGGTAGGCTCCAGTGAAGCTTACTGGAAGCTTTCGGAGTTTAAAGAAGAGGCAACCGCTCGCGGGTTGCTGTAGTGTGAAAAGAAAAAGCCCCCTGCTGTATGGGGATACAATAGGGGGCCCAGGAAGAGGATCATGGAAATCCTCGATAGAGACTATGTGAAACCCACAAACGCATAGTCTCTATTTTTTTGCCACTAGACGAGTGTTAAGTTCGACGTGACTACTTTACCGTTAGATGTAATCTTCAGGACTGCAGTGTCACCTGCAGCGAGTCCGAAGCCACCTACAGCGGGTGACGTTACTGTTATTTTGTACTGTGGTGCGCCGGTGATGTCGATGGCGTCAACAACACATGCGATACCTGCCAAGAAGACGGTGAGGCCTGTGCCGATACCGCCAGTTAGCGGTGTCACTGCTTGTTCTGTGGAGATGACGGTAGACCCTGTATCGACTACGGTTGCGAATACGAGACCGGCCATGTCTGTGTTGATTGCAGCAGCAACGCCTGTGCATGTTTCAGTTGTGGATCCACCGAGGTCGATCGAGATCACGATGCGGCCAGCGACAGTGGAGTGCGTCACAGCCAAACCGCCAGAACCAGAGTCAACGACTTCAAAGTCGTAAAGATTTCCGGCGTATCCTGGATTTAGGGCTTCGAGAAGAACAGATCCCAATGCGGTGTCCGCTGCTACGGTAGCAGAAGCTTGAACCATTCCACCTAGGAGATTGGCCCCATAGATGTCAAAGGTGTCGCCGGCAACGGTAATCGCTGCGCCACCGTTGTCAACTCCGTCGATTGAAGGGGCGTCGAGGTTGGCATTCTGCTCTGCGAATTCTGCAACACCGCCGGCTACGCCAACAGGCTCGATCACAAAAGAGATGAGGTCGAGAGCTGCAAGGTCAGTCAGCTGGCTCTGGATGCGCTCCAGCTGACCCCATTGCATGACCATCTCACGTGTTGTGTTCTCCAATACAGAGACGACAGCCTGCTCGTTGTTGTTCTGGGTAACGGGCCGCGGATCCTGAATTGTCACCGGGCTGTCGTTTGCGGTAATGGTTACTTTCAACATATTACATCTCCTCCAATAGAGTTGTTACTTTCAAAATCGCTTAGAATTATAGGCCCATCAAGAGAATACAACAACATTGTTTTATCCTCCAATTAGAACACGCATACTTAATATCTGGGTCAGCATGGGCGTGAGAGCCGCACTCATGGGTGCCGCAGGGGGCCCCACCACCGGTGGGTTGTGTACGTGTGAATCAAATAGGGCCATCATAGCTGCCAGATACGTCATCAAGGGTTCACCCATTACAGCATGCATCAGTGCAGGATTCTTCGACAGTAACGATGTCGTTCCACCCAGAGCTACCGAGTTTGGGAGCATTGTATTCAAGCTCACGGTGGCGTTGGTAGCAGGCAGCGCCAGTAAGTCTGGGTTCTGACCAAGGGTGATGTCCCCGTTGTTGACCGCCACAGTAAACCCAGCCTTAGCTGCTGGACTTCCTCCGGCCAACGGGTTGCCCAGCTCCAAGAAATAACTCCCATTGAGCACTTGCATGTCCACTGCGATGTTACTTGGTTTTGCGAATAGGGGGCCTCCGCCACTAACCTGGACCTGTTGATTACCCCCTACGGTTGTTATTTGGTGGTTGTTGACAGACGTGCTCTCATTATGCCCCACCATTTTTTTATCTGTCTCTGATACTGTAGTGCTCCTTGTGCCGTTGTACGTTTCAGCTACAGCACCCTCTACCAACTCCTTGACGCTTCCGAGTATCCGCGTGATCACGTCGGACGCATACTCGTTGTGGGACGCAGTCTTGCCTCCGTCTACGAGGTCCAAGCCGTCAGTGGCTAGTAGTGTAACTCGCCCGTTAGCAGACATGTTAACTTTGGACTGTGTGGTACCATCTGCGGTACAGTCTTCCATCGTGAAGTAATCCCCGGTGTCTCCGATATCTAACTTAAAGGTCCACTGCTCATCTGCACCCCCACTCTGCGTGAGTTGATCCGCACCCCCACGCACGATAACACCACAGCGCCCTTCTGTGTTATGAACACTCATGGTGCCGAACCCGGTGTAGACCTCATAGTCTTCAGTAGTGACCCGAACAAGATCACGATCACCAAAGGTTTCGATCTTGGACTTATTTTCAGGTCCAGCGTCCATTACATTGTAATTACCGCGCAGGGCTCCCACTCGGTTTCCATCGGGGGTCGTCAACATCTGATCTCCCGGTAGAATATCCTTTGGTGCACCTGGAATGCCGTAATACGACGAGTGTTCCTGTTGGGAATTATCCGAAGGAACCACGACTGAACTGGAACTTCCACCAATGTTTGAAGAAGGCCCTGTTGTGTCCTCTGCTGCTCTTGACGAGTTTATTGGGAGGGCTCCGTCAATGTACGGGAATCCTAGGCCCCACTCAATGATTACAGAGGTGCCTACCGCAAATGGCGCAGCTATCCCGGGGGTAGAAGTCTTGAGGGGGATACCCACAAGAGATTTCCCACCGGGTTGACTGGGGTTACCTGGAGAGCCACGGGTGATAACATCATACGAATTATGTGACGCAGAGTACGCAACTACCTCCGCCAGCTCTTTCGTCTTTTTGGTTCCGGTATTGGATAAAGGGGCAGACCCACTGGCTAGCGCCTTGGTGAAACTGCTATCCCCTTGGTGTCTTCCTTTGCGCATCATGCGAAAAGTTTAGCACGGTTATCGACTGTAGATCAATCTAACAGTCCAGTACCCGTCGTAGGCAGATTGTCAGAAGCAGATGGTGTGTTCACAAATCCGATGACGCTATCCATCGTAGCACGGGGAACCTTTACGTCTTCTGTGACTTCACTAGGCAAGAATCCCACCACGCGATCACACATGCCACTGACGTTCTCCATGATCATGGATTGTCCCGCATTGAAGCCCACGTTGTACCCTTGAATCATGCACAACTCGAGGTATACTGCTCCGATGAGGTCGGAGGCCTTATCCTTGAAGATGGCAGCGATCCCGAAAGGCACGTAGTAGAGCTCGGAGTCCAGATTTATGAAGTACTGGTCTGTGTTACTTTTAGTTACAGGTGAGTCATCAAACTTCTCAACCTTAACTCCACCCGCGACAGCATTATGATACAAGACACGAAGAAGGTTGCGTCCATTACAGAACAGACGGCCCATCGACCAGCTCGTTTGACTCTTACCGGATACAAAAAAGCTACGGCCAGAACCGATAGCCTGCATCGGCTGCGTTGCTTTTTGACTCCCAAACTGAAATGACTGGATCATTCCAATAGCTAGGAGGGACTGCCATGCAGCTGTGCCCTTGTTTCCGCCCTGACTGGAAGATAGTTTTCTAGGAGGGCCAGCAAGCACTAGCGTGTCGTCAGGGTGTGCAGAAGTATAAGCTGCGTTATCAGTAAATCGCTCTACTGTGTGTTGCTGCGTAGACTTCCAGGTTGATATGCCCCTTGTAATTCCAAGGGATGTTCCAGTTGCTGTCATTTTAATATCCTCCGAGTTCTAACTACCCGTGGGGGCATCATGCGGTTTGCGTCCATTTCCATCAACGACCTCTCGGTTAGCCTACCAAGTGTAGTCCGATAGTGTTCAGTGTCATCGGTGTGTCTACATCTATGTACGCTTCGATTCGATCCGTACTCAGTGTGGACTCTGCTACTTCTGCGATCGTATGATCCGTCAGAGGCGCACCAATCTTCGCTACATACCTCGATGCAAGGACATCCCCTGTCGTACTAAGGGCTTGACGAATGAATTCTACAGTAGATGGCAGAACGTTCCACTCTCCGAGGAATGGATACATGGTATCCAAGTACGTAGTAGCCACAAAATCTGAGTTTTTGACTACCATATACTCAGAGTACTCTAGTGCTGTTACGTCGGTAGTTACCTCATGCACACTGTATGGGAGCGCGGAAGGTGTATCCTGTAGGAATACATAGACCCCTCCATTAGACAGTTCAGTAATGTGTTCTTCTTTGAAGTACTCACCTGAATTGTATATCCTATCAATTCCCGCGATCGGCATGTTGGTAAAGCCCTGTTGAGAAGGCTTACCTGCGGTCAGACCGCCGACAGCACAAGCCAAGTAGTAACCCGGCTGGGCTGTTGCAGTCTCTGGGGTACCTGCGACAGTACGTGTGAGGCTTCCGTCTACAAGGCTGGTACGTCCACTGAATCGGGATAACAAAGGAGCATCCTCTTGCTACCAAAACTAGTGGCGACTGCAACCATCTCATCGACTTGTTGCGCTTTGGTCATGTCTCTTACTACTTTGAGGTACATTGTACCTGCGACAATAGCATCCCCGTCTACTCGGCTTGAGAGGTGTGGGAGCTCATTCTCTACCTCTGAGGTGTCCGTTCCATTGTTGTAGACTCGGACTTGTGTCTCAGAAATGACTGCATCAATCTCATAACTACTGTATGTAGTCCACGCATCGGTAGTTAGTGTCGTAGGAATCTGGAGAATGTCTCCTGGAACACATCCACTTGTGATGAACGTAGCAGTGGCTGCCGTTAGGATCAGGTACGGGAGGTCGAGGTTGGTAGAAGTTGTAGCGAATTCTTGGGTACCTGTAGCCCATGTGATTACAGGTACACGGTCAGTAAGTCCTGTAGGGTCTGTAATCAAAAATGTATCCCCGACCGCGCCTGCCGCCAGCGCTACTACATCCTCGTCAGTCTCGAGCACAAGTGGTCCGTTAACTGCCGCTACCGTATATACGTTCGTCGTAGGACCTGAAGCATCAACCACTGTAACCAGGTCACCCGGGATAACTCCAGCGGCTTGGAAATCTATGGCAGCGCCTTCTGACTGTACTAGGGTCAACGTACGCGAAACACTAGTGGCGGCTCCGGTAACAGCGGAAGTCGTCCCACCACTTATTGCAGAAACTAGTTCTTTTTGTGTCTCGAGCTCGAGGGCACCGATAGTCACGCGGAACTTCTGTTTGATTCCGTTTGTCAGTACGTAATTTGGATCTGCGAGATTGACACTCGTATTATTGACGGCAGCTAGAATCGAGGTATTGTACGTCAACGGTACGATCGAGTAGACGTTTTGAATTGCACTGATTCTATCGAGGAATTCAAGGTACTCAGGCAGAGTATCTGCAGGTACACCATAAACACTCACGGGTGTAGTAGTGTTAGCTTTCGCCGTTACAGCACCTACAAAGAGGGGGTTGCGGGCGTCGTACTTACCAAGCTCCGCTTCCATTTCGGCGTAGCTATTAAACTCGGTTATGTTTTGGAGGTCTGTGCGTGCGGCTTTGTACTCTACATAGATTTTGGCGTAAGAGATTTTCTTACCTAGGTCTATAGCAGCCGTACCTAGATCCGTAGTCACCTCCGCTGCAACGGTAATCTCGTTGCCTGAAACGGAGAAGTCTCCTGTTGCTAGCTCTACATCAGAGATTGCCCGCTCGACGCGCCACTGCCCTGTGGCAGGATTTCCAGCAGAGAATGTCTCAGTCGTATGGATATCCGAATAGCTCCTGAGTTTGCCTGCAGGTGCCGTAGGGTAACCACTCCTGAGAGTGCCTGTAGCTGTTGCGATGGAGATCGTGGTGACATCGGCAGGTACAAATATGGCACCCCAATCAGCACCAGAAACGTCGATGTCAGAATCACTAACAACGCGGGTGATAGTATAAACGCCATCACGATCATCACCGTCATTCGTAAGGGTTACAATGTCCCCTTCTTGTACGGCCTCGAAACCGCCGGTCCCGTAGAGGAAGTCTAGTGTTCCTCCAATATCGTTGAGGGTCTGTGTGACTTCCTTAACGATCATAACGTGGTCTGCCACGCCGGTCCCGAGAGCTTCTGCGATCAGAATATCTCCGGCAACAATCCCGAGACTCGCAAAGTGTGTCCCTGCTGCAGCAACGTGCGCTTTAAACAGGTTTGAGCCGGATGAATAAATACTATACTCATCTGCATCTCCTGCCGTGCTCTCACACAATACCGCACGCCCTTCGTCAAAGAAGATCTTGACGCTATCTGCGTCGAGGACGATGCCGGCTTTAGCATTCGGAGGGGTGGCGATGACTACAGCGACAGGCTCAGCTGAGGGAAGAGGTACGACACTGTTCAAGGTACCGTAGTCATCCGCGTAGCAATCTGCCTTGTCATCCGCGTAGTCAAGAATCTGGTAACACGGCCCAACGATCAAAACGTTGAGGTCCGCGATGTCGGGTGCTACCGTAAGGTTTTCATATTCCTGGTAGACGATGACGTTTGGTCTTTGTGCCGCCATTTTATTTTCTCCTTAGTACGTAATCCACGTGCTGGATTCAATTATAGGTTCAATCAGAACAAACCCGTAGTACAAATTACTTTTCTGCCAGACTTCTGACGGCTAAACTTCTGTAAAAATCTTCGCCGCTTGCTTTGCTATTTACTAGAGCAGCTAAGTTTCTCAGGCGTGGGGCAATCGGTGTGACCCCCCAGCGCATGTCGTATTGCACTTGAAACTGAACTCGAGTAACCCAGATTTCTTTGTCTTTCTTGCTGTGTTCCGTGTCTCCGAGGACCGGTTCAGTGACTTCGTGAAATCCAAAGTTACGCCTAAATATATCACGAGAAGACAGTACGTAAGCCCACGCAGTCTCAGCGATAGCAGAAGACTCACCCGATGTTTCAGCCTCACATTCAAAAGTGATGGGCATCGTAGCGTAACAATGGTAGGCCGTGAAACCGGTTGGGAGGTGAACTCCTACCCGATTGTCTACCGATACTTTGGCAATAGAGACTGCACCGCCCCCGCGTCCAATGTAGATGGCTGGGCGGTAGTTGAGGTCTGGATTGGCTACGTTATACGTGGACTCGATGAATAACTTACGCGGCGACCCCTCAGGCAGTGGATCCCCATCTTCATCGTTGAAGGGGCGTAGCTCATCATCCCACACCCAAGGGAGGGGCGCACCCTCCGTGTACTCAAACCTAGCCCGAACAGCAAAAACAAAGAGGCCGATGACAGCTAATGGACTACCGGGAAATACATCTGAGCCCTCACCTTCCGCTAGTCGCGGGAGTGCATTGCCTCGGTAACCCTTGTTAACTTCTATGATTCCGCCCATTTTTAGATGTTACCTTGCC
>Ga0233410_10000236_pt1 | contig 19317 bp, 16 predicted proteins | sample Na_anoxic_1_MG_FD_179869 | JGI IMG/M metagenome (GOLD analysis project Ga0233410, IMG submission 179869) | Seawater microbial communities from Saanich Inlet, British Columbia, Canada - Na_anoxic_1_MG | ecosystem: Environmental > Aquatic > Marine > Inlet | place: Canada: British Columbia...
AAAAAATGCGTAAAGACAACTTCCAAGTCTTCCACCAACGCTACTCCCTCTCCAAGCCGAAAAAACTCCTCCACCTGATCAGCTCTCAACTAGGACTGTAGGAGCTTCGCTCCAATTAAGAATTAACCATGAACAATTAGTAATTCCTGCGCTTTCGTTATTTGCGCGTCTTTCGCGGTAAAAATCGATCTACCCTAACACCCCTATTTTATAAACCACAAGTTCTCCACCTTTTTCCTGAGGAACTATTTTACGCACAACCTTTGTCCCTAGTAGCTGCTCCATCATCCGCACCTCTTGATTGATCGCCGATGGAAATGTGGCGAAAATTTCCTGCATTGGGTGGTGATATTCCTCGATCCGAAATCCACCGTCACGGGTATAATGGCATTGGCAAAAAACTCCTGCTTTTTCACGTAGCTCTACCAGCCGAGTTGCCTTCTCCACCATTGATTTACCACGACTCACGTGACCAGCCCATTTACTGCGTTGTTGCTCGTAATGGTGGAATAAAATTTTCTCCGGAGCAGAATCGCCAAAAAATCGCTTCACGCCTTCCATCACATTGAGCGAGAGCTCAACCCCTGCTTGCGGAAAGAGTGTGCTGCATTTCTCAGTCAAAACATAGAGCTTTTCAGGTCTACCTGCGGCCTTACGTGGAACTCGCCAAGTCTTCAAATATCCCAATGCTTCTAACTTATCACATTGCTGCTTTGCCCCCATATAGCTGAGCTCTACCGCTTTCGAGAGTGCTGTGACCGTCATCCCCTGCGACTTTTTAATCGCCTCAATAATGTTAAGTACATTGGGCTTGGTCAAATCTCTGAAGGCGTCGGAAAACATTGCTCCAGAAAGCTCTACTTATCTCAGCAGAAATTCCACACAAAAAGGTAGTTAGTTCAACTTAATTTATTCTCTCGGAATACATTCTCCCTTTTGACATCTTAACAATTACAAGTATGCTAGCTGAGCACATGACCAACGAGGAATACGACCAATCGATGCAGATGAAATCCCACGCACCAGGCTATTGGCCTGCTGAAGCGCTGGAACGCTGGAGCGACCACAAATGGCAACTCCGTAATCGAATCAACTCGCTCGAAGCAGTTGAAGAAAGAATCAACCTTACCCGCGAAGAGCGCTCAGGCATTTTACTCTCTGGCAACAAACTCGCGATGTCTATCACCCCCCATTTCATGAACTTGGTGGACAAGGACGATCCTAATTGCCCTATTCGCAGACAAGTCATTCCTAGAATTGAAGAGACGTGGGATGACCCTACCGAGCTTTCTGATCCCTGCGGCGAAGACTCACACATGCCCGTGCCTGGCCTAGTCCATCGCTACCCAGATCGCGTTCTCTTTCTTGTGACTGATCGCTGTGCCTCATACTGCCGCTATTGCACGCGCTCTCGTGTAGTATCTGGCGTCGGTGAGCAACAACTCGAGACACAATACGAAGCGGCCTACGAATACTTGGAGAACACGCCGACAGTCCGCGACGTGCTACTCTCAGGTGGTGATCCCCTGCTCTTTACCACTGCAAAGCTCGACAAGATTCTCACTCGACTGCGTCAAATTCCGCACATCCAATTTGTCCGAATCGGCTCACGTATCCCTATTTTCCTCCCCCAGCGCATTACTCAAGAGCTCTGCGACATGCTTAAAAAGCACCACCCGCTATTCATCTCAATACACGCTAATCACCCGAAAGAGCTCACCAGTGAGGTTCAAGAAGGGCTGATCCGACTTGCTGAAGCAGGCATTCCTCTCGGAAACCAATCCGTCCTACTCAAAGGGGTGAATGACGATATTGCGACGCAGAAAGCCTTAGTCCACAAGTTACTCATGTGCCGCGTAAAACCGTACTACCTCTACCAGTGCGACCTCATCGAAGGGTCATCCCATCTCCGTACTAGCGTGAAAAAAGGTTTAGAAATCATAGAAGGCCTACGTGGCCACACAACCGGCTACGCCATTCCACAATTCGTCATTGATGGCCCCGGTGGTGGTGGGAAAATCCCATTGAACCCTAACTATGTGGTTCAACACACGGACAACCAAGTGGTGGTGCGTAATTATGAAGGCAAAGAATTTCTCTATCCCGAGCCTAACAGTGCTCCGGCCTTTTTAGAGTAAACAACTCCAACATTTCTAAGTTTCCAAAAACTTGGAAATGAAGTAGAGTGCTAGCTAACTATCTCACTCTATGCTCTCCTTTTCACTAAGACAGAGAGCCAGCTGGCTCCTCTGTACCCTATTGTTACTGCTTCCCGTCGCCGTGCTCTGGGGAGCAAATGAATCCTCTATCGCACAGAGCAACAGGGTTCAGTGGGCACTCGTGATGATGCAACTATTCGGTGGGCTTGCCCTCTTTTTGTTCGGCATGGAGATCATGACCGACGCTGTAAAGACTGTTGCTGGCGACGGCATGCGCAGTTTTTTGCAAAAAATGGCTGGCAACCGCTTCTCGGGTGCTCTCTCTGGCGCATTAATCACAGCCGTCCTTAACTCCTCCTCAGTCACCACGGTGTTAGTCGTTGGATTCATCAGCGCTGGGCTGATGTCACTGACACAGGCGATCAGTATCATCATGGGAGCTAACATAGGCAGCACGATAGCAGCCCAGATCATAGCCTTCAATGTCACCCAGTATGCGCTCCTGCCCATTGCAGTGGGCTTTATCATGCGTGGAACCCTCAAGAATGAACGTCACCGAGAAATTGGTGAAACAATCATGGGGCTTGGTTTAGTATTTTTTGGCATGGGACTGATGGGCACTGCAATGGCTCCACTCCGAGATTACCCACTATTCTTAGATTTAATGCTGAAAATGGATAAGCCGATCCTAGGTATTTTCATTGGTGCCATCTTCACGGCCTTGATTCAGTCGTCCGCCGCCACGATAGGTATCGCGATAGCTATGGCCAGTGGTGGGTTGATCAATCTTGAGGCTGGTGTAGCGCTAGCATTAGGTTCCAATATAGGAACTTGTATCACTGCCATTCTCGCGGCCACAGGAAAATCTCGTGCCGCTGTTAGAGCTGCTATCGCGCACGTTCTCATCAATGTGATTGGAGTCCTTATATGGGTATGGTTAATCCCACAGCTCTGCGACCTCGCGCGGGCAATCTCACCAAGTACTGAGCAACTCACTGGAGCTGAAAAAATGCGCGCTGATATTCCTCGGCAAATCGCCAACGCACACACCTTCTTCAACGTCGCGAACACCTGTATTTTCATTTGGTTCACCAGTCTGCTTACTAGGCTTTGTGAGTGGCTGGTTCCAGATAAGCCAGAGCTTGAGAAAGCAATTATTAAGCCTATGTACTTGGATAAAGAACTGCTTAATACTCCGAGCCTAGCTCTCCAACGTGTGCAGTTAGAGATTGGTCGAATTGAAAAACTCATAGATGAAATGTTCACTCATTACAAAGATGCTGTCTGGCGCCCAGCCAAAGCACAACTTCGTTTCATCGCACGTAGAGAAAACGACATCGAAGTTCTCTGTGGTCACATTCTAGAATATTTAGCCTCACTGCCACATGACGGATTGAACAAACAAGAGAGTAAACAGCTCCTACTACTTATGACGGCGAGTAACTACCTCCAAGGCCTAGGCACAACTCTCAGCAGCGACTTGGAAGACATCCTCATTGAGGCAACCACTCATAAAATCGAGCCCAGCTCAGAAATGGCCAAACTCATGCACGATGTTTATTACACTGTCTGGCAGTCGTGTATTCTTTGCGCTCAAGCCATATCTCGCAACGATCTTAAGCTAGCTAGACAAGTTTTGGAACGCGCTAGCGAAGTCAAACAAAGTATCAACTCTGCACTAGAACACCACGCAAAACTTCTCACAGCAAACCAACCAAATAGGCTCGAAATTCTAAAAATTGAGATGGATTTCATCAATAAAATGAAACGCGCCTACAACCATGCCAAGCGCATCTCAAAACAACAACTCAAGCTTGCCAGTGAGGATGAATAACCAACACTTAGCCGCTCTTAGCTAGTTTCCAGTTTCGCCATCTAAATCTCGTCCCATCAACGCTTGCACTCGATCCAAGTAGGGATCAATAATCTCATCTTTGCGCTCTTCACGCTCTAGAGCCAAGCGCTCTTTAAGTTTCATGTAGCCAGAGAAATCACCAGTCACCTCATAGGCTCTTGTGATCTGGTACCAGTCGAGATAATCACGGCATCTTTCATCTGCAATCACCATCCTCATTCTCTCTTCAGCTAACACAGGCAAACGGTCGTTAAGATTTTTAAGCTCACCCTGACACATCTCAGAAGCTAACATTGCATACTCTAACAATATGGGACGATACATTGGGTGACATCTATTTGAGAGCTGAACCACTCCCTGTCGCATCGTCTCAGTCGCTTGGGCTTTTTCAGTAACTTTCATCCCATCTAAAGCCATAAAATTCTCGAAGGGAACTAGCTGAGCATCTCCATTCTCATCGGGAACATTGAGCACTAGCAATTCTATTAGTCGTTGATCAGACTCAAAAATACTTAGGTTTTCAACCAACTTCGGAGCTGCCATTTCAGCAACTTGAAGGCTCCAAATTTTTTGCATCGCATTGGCTCCTATACTCAACGGCGGAAAGTGCTTACGTAAAAGAATATCTATCTCACCATCAAACAACACAGCCTCTGAAAGAAATGCGCGCATAGAATCACTCCCGCCATCTTGCCTCAACAAGGACATCACAAGCGCACAAGAAGCGGCTTTAAAGAAGGTCTTATTAGTCACATCAAAGCCACGAACATCCCTCCCACTTGACGACAAAACTTTGTCTAAAGGAAACAATTCGGGATTAGATAAAAGATGGTCATACACCCTTCTTTTTGAACTATCCTTCTTCCAAGCCATCGTTTCGATGATACCAACACTCAACCAAATTGGGACTTGTATCTGCTGTGACTCATCGAGCGTTTGAACTCCCTCCAACCCTCTACGATAGAGTAAAATATCTACAATTCCGTGGCCTAAAATATCACGATTGAGTCTCGTATCCTCTTTAACTAAGAGCCTAATGATTAGATCTGAGTCTTCAAACACCTTCACATCTGGTATCACTTGAATGTCTGACTTACTCCCCTTAGCATCTAACATCTCGATATAGATACTACGATCTCCGGCGTATGATTCCTCTTCGGCTAGCAACTCGTGCAACTCCTTAGCCATAGTATTAGCAATCGTCGCGATAGCCATGCGCAACTTAGTTCTCTTCCCTCGGACAACAATCTTCTGTATCTTATTAGTTGAAGCGTCAACCACATTGCTAGGCCCCAAGTCCTCACCCACCTGTGGGGACACCTCCTGAGCTTGAGATGAGCTAGTGAGCAGCACGACAGAGAAAACTGCCATCCAAGAATATAAGTAAAGCCCCTTCACTTATTACGGGCGCCCTTGTTCAATGATCACAGGCATAGAGTTCAGGGTAATGATTCCATCACCGATAACCACACTGGTCATTTCTTCATAACCAAGTTTGATCTCCTCCTCAAACACCTCGGCAATGATATCAAAGCTGGGCTTAACAACTCTAACTAACAAACCGGGTGCTGGTGATTTGCCAAAATTTCCACCAGGAAAGTTTACTACTCTCATCTTTCCACCATCAACATCGTCCACTGTTCGTATCTCTAATTGCATAGAGACTGTTTGAGAAAACGGCATAAAACCAAGCTTTTTTGATCCGTCTGATTGTTGGTTATTAGGAATGTTAAATTCACGCTCGATGCTGACGTCTATCAAGTTCGGCTTTAAATCAACGTAGACCCCTGTGATTTTGACATAATCATCTACGATAGATGACTGTGTGAGCTCTAGTTTAGATGCAATATAGCGATTCAATTCTTCTTCCGTGATCTCGATTTCATAGGACTTATCTATGGCCTCTTTGAGCCGCTCCGCAAGGTCTGGAACAGTAGCCCCCTCCTCAACTGGACCAGTGCCATCCACATCCTGTAAATTCCTTGGAATCCAAGACATGACAGTGTGAGCGGCCATACTAGTGAGCGCCACCAGTACGACGATGACTATAATAGTTTTGAGCAATGAAAATCCTCTGCGATGCATGCGATAAACCCTAGTGAAACGATCAACTCATTGCAAGAAGCGATCTCAGATATTGGCCGTCCTTAGAATCTCCTTTTAACCTGTGAAAACTATTACAAGAAAAGCGCTCTCCCGCCTCCTGCTGGGAGTTACTCTTTCACACGAATAGATGTTCCACAAAAGATGCAGCGAAACCATTTGTACCGTACTAGGTGCCATGCAGTTGGCAGCATGTTACCAAGCATTGGCCAGGTATGAGCCTTCACGTGCTTTCGGCATGCCTTAGGAACAAACTGACGTTGACGACAAACTGGACATGAACTTTTACGCGCAAAAAGCGCATAAACGACTAATGACAAAAAGAGTAGACCTGGCGTAATCCAGCCCCAAATGTAGTGCTCACGTTGAAACAGAATATAAACAATAGGAGCAATGGATCCCACTAACAATACACAAGCAATAATCTGCCCCCAAGCCCCTACATAGCTTCTTTTTGCATCATTGTGCAAGACCCCTCTGATGTATTTCTCAGAACTCGGATCTACCCCCGCATTGGTTCCAGAAAGCGCTTCACGTATGTTATTCGCGTCTTTTTGCTTCTCATGCGAGGTAAGTGTACTGCCATTATTTCGATAATCATCTATCGACTGCAGCTTCGCGTTGTCGACCTCTGGTTTCCTAGGTTCCACTCTAGGCATCGCATGAACTTTTACTTTCCTATCTAGTGATTCGGGAAGTTTTTTTTCCGCCGCAGATTCTGAAGACTCCTCTTTATCTCCAGCTTGATTAGAAATTCCTGTAGCCCTAGGCAGCTGAGCAATCTCAATTTTTTGATATTCCAAAAACCCTTCGGAAAGAGGTGACGCCAAAGGCGCACGGCACTCGTCTATATGCGGGGCTGGCTGGGAACCATCCTCAGCGACTCTCCGATCTTCAATCTTCCCAGTGAGTGATTCACACCAAGATCTGACTTGCTCCAGACTTGGCTCCTGCTCTAGGATCTTCAGCATTTTATTGGCCTTCACCAACTCAACATAGATCTCTTCTGAGCTGTTAGTTTCAAGAGCGTCAAGATCGGTGTAGCCCGCCGCCTCAAACAAGGAGAAAGTCACACTATCAACACCTTCAACATCTAACAATCCATCCATACCCAGTTTTATTCTCCATAGAAATTAGAGCAAACCCCATTTCCACGGCAAGCATGAAAATGAGGCATCACAAAATTAATCGCTTATGCGAGGGCTCCACGCATGCTGCGTAGTTGCTCTAGCTTGCCTTCCCATTCGACTAGACGAGCACGCTCGACCTCAACAACTGCGGGCTTTGCGCGTGCAGTGAAGTTCGGATTGCTTAGCTTCTTGCCAGCTTTCTCCACTTCTTTTTCGATCTTCGCGATTTCTTTATCGAGACGCGCTTTCTCAGCGTCAAGATCAACGAGTCCATCGAGTGGCATGTAAACTTCACCGAAGCTAGTGACTGCCGCAGGTGTGCCTTGCGGGGCGTCGTAGTCAGACTGGAGCTGAATTTCTTTCGCACCAGCTAGAGTGGCAAGCGTATCACATTCTCCAGCCACCCAGTCTGCGATTGGCTTCACCACAAATTTCACGTCCTTGCTTGAAGCAAGGTTGTACTCAGACTTGAGATTACGCAGGCGCCCTGCAGTCTCATAGAGTGAGGCTGCTATCTGCTGAGCTTCAGCAATCTTGTCGGCGGAAAGGCCGGCCAGAACTGGAGTCTTGTCGAGAGTTGAACTCATCACGAACTGACCAGCCGGAAGGTACCCCATCTTAGCTGTTAGTTCTTCAGTGATGTGAGGCATCAGCGGGTGAAGGTGCGCTAGGAAGCGAGCTAGCACTGTGTCAATCACTGAAAGAGTGCGAGCCTTTGCGGCCTCGTCGTCAGATCTAAAATCAAACTTAATGGCCTCGAGGAACTTGTCGCAATACTCGGTCCAGAAGAACTCGTAGAGGTTTCCAGTCACGTCGTTGAAGCGGTAGTTTTCGTAGGCTGTATCGAGACTCTCATCGAGCTTGTCCAGTTTGGCCAAGATGTCGATGTGGTGCGAGTCAAGCTTATCGAATGAATCAAGAGCAATAACGCCAGAACCCTGCATTTGTCTGAAGCGACATGCATTGTAGAGCTTGTTGGCGAAGTTTCTACCTTCGGAAATAGTGTCTTCGTCGAACTTGATGTCCGTGCCTGTCGGAGCTATTCTCATCAATCCAAAGCGGAGACCGTCAGCACCAAACTTGTCCATCAGGTCCAGTGGATCTGGTGAATTACCTAGCGATTTGGACATCTTGCGCCCTTGGCTATCGCGCACGATAGAGGTGAAGAACACGTTTTTGAACGGAAGCTCATCAGCAAATCTGTAACCAGCCATGATCATGCGAGCCACCCAGAAGAAAATAATATCTGGGCCAGTCACAAGGTCAGCAGTCGGGTAGAACTTGCTCTTAGTTGCATCATCCATTGTAGCAAACGGCCAGAGCCATGAGCTGAACCAAGTGTCCATCACATCTTCGTCGCGCTCCCAATTTTCTCCATCCTGCGGAGGATTTGTACCCACATAGATGTCTCCAGCTGCAAGGTCGCTGACGTCGAGCGATTCCGCTTCCTTGAGGTCGAATGCCTTGTCCTTCTTATACCAAACTGGGATCTGGTGTCCCCACCAAAGCTGGCGACTGATACACCAATCTTGAAGGTTACCCATCCAGTTGTTGTAAGTACTTTCCCAGCGCTTAGGACGGAATGTGATGTCGCCATTATTGACGGCGTCTGTAGCCTCTTTCACTGCCGGGTACTTTAGGAACCACTGCATCGAGATACGTGGTTCGATCACCACGTCAGCGCGCTCGGAGAAGCCTACGTTGTTCTCGTATTCTTCCACTTTGATCAGCAAGCCCATTTCTTCGAGCATTGCAGCAGCCTTGCGGCGCGCTTGAAAGCGGTCGAGACAGTCTAGTTCAGGAACTTCTGGGCAATTGATTGTGCCGTCAGGGTGCAGCACATCGATGATTTCTAGATTGTGGCGTTCACCGATCTCGAAGTCAGCCTTATCGTGAGCTGGAGTGATCTTGAGGCAACCAGTACCGAATTCCACATCGACGTGGTCATCTGCAATGATTGGGATCTCAGCAGCTGGGAATGGACGGCGAACCTTACGACCGACGAACTTCTTGAAGCGCTCATCATCAGGATTCACCGCAACAGCGATGTCACCCATCAATGTCTCTGGACGGGTGGTAGAAATTTCGAGGAACTCACCCGGTGCGTCAACCAACTCATACTTCATGAAGTACAGCTTGGAAACTTTAGGCTTCATGATCACCTCTTCGTCAGAAAGTGCTGTCAACGATTTCGGACACCAGTTCACCATCCGCTTGCCACGGTAAATGAGACCTTCGTTAAAGAGGTCTACGAATACTTTTGAAACTTGTGCCGAGTAGTCTTCATCCATTGTGAAGCGCTCACGGTCCCAGTCGCAGGAACACCCAAGTCGCTTGAGCTGCTGGATGATGATACCGCCGTGCTCGTCTTTCCAGTCCCACACGCGCTTGAGGAACTCTTCTCTGCCGAGCTCGCGGCGAGTGGTTCCTTCTTCATCGCGCACCTTCTTCTCGACCTTAGTCTGAGTAGCTATACCTGCGTGGTCTGTGCCAGGAAGCCAGAGCACTTCTTTGCCCTGCTGACGTGCACGACGCGCAAGGATGTCTTGGATTGAGTTATTGAGGACGTGGCCAATATGGAGAATCCCAGTCACGTTTGGTGGTGGAATGACGATGGAATACCCTTCTTTTGAAGAATTCTCATCAGCTTGGAAGCATTTATTTGCAGTCCAAGCTTCATACCACTGTTTCTCCACAGCCTGTGGCTCGTACGCTTTTGGTAACTCTGACATAGTCGCCTCATAGCGGCAGACTTTACATTTGTAAAGCCATGACGCCTTGAGGCGTGTCATTGGTCAAGAGTCATTGGTCATTAGGTCGGAACGATGAAACCTTAGCTCGTCTATGACTCCCTATTCCATTTACCCAGCCCCAATGGCCAGTGACTAATGGTACGGTCTTTACGGTTCTGTTCTGAGTTTTGGCTAAACCCACGTTAGTTGCAGCCGAGCTGGGGCTGGCGCTCCCAGGGGGGACGACTTCACGCCTAACCGTACTTATTTTTCGAAACTTTCGGGTATTTCGCAGCGGTAAAAGTCCCATCGTACTGGCCCATTGACTCATGACCATTGACCAATGACAGCCTCATAACAAGACACCTTGGCTTTACAAAAGTAAGGTGTCTCGCTATGAGGCATCTATGACGAGCACGCAGTATAACTTCGCACGAAACCTATTGTTTAAGATGGATGCGGAGGACGCCCACCATCTTTCTCTCGACCTCATGCGCAAAGCCGAGGCCACTGGCGTCCTCAAGCTCATTGCGGGCAAACTGCCAAAAGCTCAACCGGTCGAATGCATGGGACTCACCTTCCCTAACCCAGTGGGTCTTGCTGCGGGCCTTGATAAAGAAGGCACGACGATCGATGCCCTTGGTCGCCTGGGATTTGGTTCAGTAGAAATTGGCACTATCACTCCGAAACCGCAGCCAGGGAACCCGTTGCCACGCCTCTTCCGTATCATCGAAGAAGAAGCCATCATCAACCGTATGGGCTTCAACAATGTAGGCATTGAACAAGGAGTCAAAAATGTTCAGTCAGCCAGCACTTTCAAAGGAATCGTCGGATTCAACATCGGCAAAAATAAAGTCACGCCAAACGAGCATGCGGTCGACGACTACCTCAAAGCCCTCCGTGGTTGTTGGGGTGTAGCAGACTATGTCACGGTGAATATTTCTTCGCCTAACACACCCGGTCTCCGCGACCTGCAGGCAGCCGATGACACGGCCCGACTGCTCGAAGCTCTCAAGCTAGAGCAAGCACGCCTCCGCGAGACAACTGGTTTACATATGCCCATCACGCTCAAAGTTGCCCCTGATATGGGCGATGAACAAATAGCTGACCTCTCCAGAGTCTTCCTCGATGGTGGCCTCGACGGACTCGTTGCCACCAACACTACGATCAGCCGAGAAGCAGTACTTGGTATGCCATACTCAACTCAGGCCGGTGGCCTGTCAGGCAAGCCGGTGACTGCTGCTTCCACCGAAGTGATCAAGGCATTCTACTCGCACCTCGGCGAGCAGATCCCAATCATTGGAGTGGGCGGCATCATGAATGCTGACGACGCGATCGAGAAATTTGATGCCGGAGCAAAATTGATCCAGCTCTACACCGGTTTTATCTACCACGGCCCACCATTGATTCACTCTATTCTCAATAAACTTGCAGCGAGGTAATTTATTGTTAGCATTGTCTTTAACCCCGTAATTATAATCATTATGAAAAAAGTAATCACAATTACCGCAGCCATTTTCAGCGCTGCAGCATTCACAAGCTGCCAACCACAAAACAACGCACAAGCAAATGCCGGCACAGGCGCAGCTCTCGGCGCAATCGCGGGCGGCATCATTGGTCACCAGTCCGGTAAAGGGCTCGAAGGTGCAGCAATCGGAGCCGCAGCTGGCGGAGCAGGCGGCTACGCCATCGGCAACGAAAAGGACAAAAAACAACAGTATCGTTAGCATTTTAAGTTCCTAAACTTTCAAAGGCACCTTACGTGGGTGCCTTTTTTATGTCTGAGGAAAGAAATTTTGGGAATAACTCCCCCACCTATTAGTCTCATACTGAGTAGCCACCAGCCGCACCTCCTGCGGCACTGAATTCTCAAACCATCGATTCCATATATAATGAACAACGCCTACTTGTCCGCCATCATCGCGCTCTTAGCTATCTTGACGAGCCCAGTCCGAGCGCAATTCGGAGAACCCAAGACCCAGGCGGAACTCTTCCCAGAGTACACCAGCGTCACCCCCGGCCAAACCTTCAGCGTTGCTGTAGAACTCACACATGAGAAGCACTGGCATTCCTACTTTATAAATGACGGCCTGGGCAACTCCATCGTTCCAGCCGCGGACTGGAAGCTTCCTGATGGATGGAAAGCCTCCGAATTACTCTTTTCCGCACCTCACGAATTCGCCTTTGCAGGAGCCAAAGTCTACGGCTACGAGGGCACTCACTACTTCTTCACGGAACTAACAGCCCCAAATTCAGCAAACCCTGGCGACACGTTAGAGTTCACAGTCGATAGCTCATGGCAAGTTTGTGATGACTCTAGCTGCCTCCCGCCCAACAGCCAGGAATTCACTTTTTCTCTCACCATTGCCGACACCGCAGTCAAGAACCCCGACTATGCAAAAGTCGACGACTACCGCCTCCAGTCGTTCCCGACAAAAGACCTCCCCAAGGACTGGAAAATTTCTGCGGAGGAAACCGCTGACGGCATCATCCTCACGATCGATGCACAACTGCCAGAAGACCTCGAATTCTTTGAATACGACAAACAAATCGATGTCCAAGGAAAACGCTCCGTCAGTCACGATGGAGCCATCCACACGTTCACAGCGACACGCAATATGGGAAATGACCTCGGCGGCGAACCCGGCCCCAAGCTCGCAAACCTACGCGGAATTCTTTACACACCTTCAGATGTAGCAGGCTCCAGCAACCACGCTTTCTGGATCGATGTTGCCTTTGGAGGTTCTACCGCAGTAGATGACTCAGCAGCGACAACTAGTGAAAACGCAGAAGCCAAAGAAGGAGAACTCGGAGTCGTCGTCGTCCTAGCCTCCCTCTTGCTAGGAGGACTCATCCTCAACCTCATGCCCTGTGTCTTCCCCGTGATTGGTCTAAAAATCATGGGCTTTGTGCAACAAGCTGGTGAAGACACAAAGAAAATCAAACTCCACGGCATAGCCTTCACCGTGGGAGTTCTTCTAAGTTTCTTAATCCTAGCCGCCATTCTCTATCCTCTGAAAGCGACCACCACATTGGGAGCGCAACTTCAGGAACCATGGGTCGTTTTCATACTCTTAGTCGTTATGCTCTTGCTTGCTCTCAGCATGGCTGGCCTCTTTGAAATTGGTGCAAATGCGACCAGTGTCGGAGGAAACCTAGCACACAAAGAAGGTCTCTCTGGTTCGTTTTTCTCTGGCGTCCTCGCCGTCGTCATCGCCACTCCTTGCTCAGCACCCTTCCTAGGGCCCGCCATTGGTGCAGCTTGGAAATTTGATGGGCCGCTCTTCTTTATCTCCCTGTTGATGATGGGGGTTGGCCTAGCTCTTCCCTACATCACTCTTTCATTCTTCCCAGCGCTGGTGAACAAACTTCCTCGTCCTGGAGCTTGGATGGAATCCTTTAAGCAAGGCATGTCCTTCCTACTCTTCGCCACCGTTGGTTACCTCCTCTGGGTTTACAATGGTCAGGTCGGTGAAGAAGGACAAAAAGGGCTGGCGATCATGCTAGGCATCACCTCCATCGCAACTGCAGGCTGGATCTATGGCCGCTGGGACACTCCAGCAAAAGCAAAGGCAACGAGGATCAAAGCTAAGGTTTTAACGCTACTTTTCCTTGCAGGCGGAGTCGTTCTTGCAATGCCTCCAGCTCCAGTAGATCCTGAAAATGCCGCTACTGAAAGCGCAGTACCAGATCTTAGCTGGGAAAAGTGGTCACCTAACCGCGTCGAAGAACTCCTAGCCGAAGGAACACCCGTCTATGTCGATTTCACCGCAAAGTGGTGTCTAACTTGCCAGACTAACAAGGCAGCCGCGTACACCGCAGAGATCCGCCAAAAAATGTTCGATAAAGGTATCGTAACATTGAAAGCTGACATGACCAAGAAGCACCCTGAGGCAACAAAAACTATTCACTCCCTCAATCGCTCAGCGATCCCAGTCAACGTACTCTACGTACCAGGTGGCTCGACTCCCCACATCACACGCGAATTGCTCACACCAGATTACCTCAGCGATTTTCTAAATACGCATCTTGATAAATAAAAAATCAGCAATCACCTCAATAAAAGCCAAAGCTCTTCTCAGGACTTTGGCTTTTTTTATCGAGCTAAAGGAGACGGAACAGCACCCATGGCTTACACAAATCAGTAGCGGGCCGCTTAAAGTGGATCACTTCATAGAGCATTTTGTTAAGCGCACCATCCTCTGAAGTTTTCTCGTACACTCTCTGGGTCAGCTGCTGCATCATTTTGATTTTAAGAGATCTCTGAGAATGCAGTTCAGGGTAGCGCATATCCTCTACCGTGATCATTTCCCACGCATGGTTCACTATAGCTGAGATCGATTTAAAATAACTCTGAGCGTCGCACTCCCCTCGCTCCATCAACTCAGACATTTTAAGTGCCTCCAGAATACAAACCGTCATTCCTTGCCCAAAAATAGGGTTGAAGCTGCATACTGAATCACCAATGAATAACAAGTTGTTAGGGGGCGATATCTTTTCGTAAAAATACCTTCTACTCTCTTTAAATCGGTAATGCGCTAGCGCACTGAGTGGCTCAGCATCTTTTATTGCTTCATAGACATCTGGGCAGCCCAGTTGCTTTGCGTACTCTAAAAAATCCTCATGATCAGTGGGCATGGTGTCTTTCTTGCGGCCAGCCAGTGTCACTAGCCAATTACCATCTTCCTGAGGAAACACCGCTCCTGACATCGTCTCTGGTGGCTTAGGAATCACAAATAATGCTTTCCACCTCTCGGCGTCATGGTCTGCAGAAACTTTGAACCTACAAGAACTATAGCGTAAGCCCGCAGCCAAAGTCTGAACCTGTGGCGCACTTACTCCTATTTCTTCTAACCAATGTGGACAGCGTGATGCGCGGCCTGAAGCATCCACCACCCTAGCTGCATCTATCTCCCCACCTGAGGCTAGTCGAACTCCACGAAGCTCGGAATGATCACCGATAAATCCAACCACGGTGTCACTGTGGAATTCCACATTCCCTAACGCGGTCACCTCTGCGCGCACAGCAGTCTCAAAACAAGTTCTGCTCATGAAAGGCCCCTCCATCAGATCCTCGAAATTTGCTTTGAACTCCCCAAAGTGATGCCACCGAAATTCTTTTCCAAAATCAACCCACTCGGCGCCCATTTGCTTGAGCCTTCCTTCAACTCCGGGAAGTAACTTCTGCAATGCTGTCCAGCCTGAACTCAACAAGCCGTGCACATGGTGCCCCTGAGGAGTCGCTTTTCGCACCTTTCCCTCATCGCTGAAAGTATCATTATCCACCAAAATGATCCTTGAATAATACGGCGACATCGCAGCCGCACTCAGCAGTCCCGCAATGCTGCTTCCAATCACGACAACGTGACCCTCTGATGTTCCTGCCATATTCAAGTCCGAGACTTATCGTTTAAAGATCAACCAATAGAAAGCACATCCTTTGAAAAATATGACTCGACCGATTCATTACACCATGGGTTACCATCCATACGCTCACCAGTCTATCTACTAATCCAGCCTTTCTTGCGAGCTCAGCGCTCAGAAAACTTGTCACTTCCTGACACTCCCCACAGTAAATAAAACTTTGTCTCGGATCATCGTAGATTATTTGGCAAGAACTCGGCCATGCAGATTCACAATGCGTCCTACCAGACAAGCGCCCTTGAACTAGAGAAGTGCCCAGATCCAGAATTCCCTGAGTTCGCCTTCATTGGTCGATCAAATGTAGGGAAGTCGTCTCTGATCAATGCGCTTGTCAACCAGCGCAAACCAATCGCTGACGTCTCGAAAACTCCGGGCCGCACACAGATGATCAACTTTTTTCGTATCAATGACGCATGGCACCTCGTTGACCTTCCAGGCTATGGCTTCGCTAAAGTTTCAGGCAAGAAGCAAGACAAGTTCAACGAGTTCGTTTCTGACTACCTAGCCAACCGCGAGAACCTCGCTTGTGTTTTCGCGCTCATCGACTCGCGCCACAAACCACAAAAAATCGATTTAGAATTCACCAAGTGGATGATGGAGACGGAGGTCCCCTTCGTCCTCGTCTTCACCAAAGCAGACAAAATGAAACCTGGCGCCGTCAAGCGCAACGTCGACGCCTTTCATAAGGAAATGATGGAATGGTGCGATGCTCCACCGCGAACCTACATCAGCGCTTCGCCCAATGGCCAAGGACGCAAAGAGATTCTTGAGTTTATCGGCCAAGCCATCGATGCCGTAAAATAACCGATTCGACTCAGCTTAAATTGCTCAAACATTTTGTTGCAGAGTCAGCAATGTTCACTAACTTACTTCCACTATGAAACAAAAATTCCAGCGAGCTTTCGCTGCAGTAGCCACTGCTACTCTAGCGACTTCCGCCCTACTCAGTTCAGCATCTGCAGTAGTGGCTCAAGAGAAAGCTGCAACAGCGGCCACACTTTCCGTGGGAGACAAAGTCCCAGAACTTAAAGGCATCACATGGCTTCAAGGCGATGCGGTGAAGAGCTTTGACGAAAAAGGCAAAGTCTACATGCTCGAGCTTTGGGCAACTTGGTGTGGCCCATGTGTCGCGATCATTCCACACGTCAATGACCTCCAGAAGAAGTATGGAGACAAAGGACTCGTCGTCGTCGGCATGAACGTCTGGGAAGACAAGATCGAAGCTCCAACAGAATTCCTCAAGAAGCAAGGTGAAGCCATGTCCTACCGAGTTGCATTCTCAGGTGGCAGCAAAGGCGACTTTGCAACTAACTGGCTTAAGCCAGCAGGTGTGCAGGGCATCCCACACGCATTCATCATCCAGGACGGCAAGATCCTCTATTCTGGTCACCCTAGTCAGCTAAAAGATGCCAGCATCGAAGCCATGCTCGCGGGTAAATATGACGCAGCTGCTGAAGCTAAAAAACAAGAAGCGGCAGCTAAAGAAGAAGCTGCATTGCGCGAAAAAATCATGCCACTCTTCCAAAAGAAAGATTGGGACGGCATTCTAGCACTCGCAAAAACTCTCGAAGACAGCAACCCTGCTAAACTTCAGCTCCAACTCACAGCTATCTCTGAAAAAGGTGACTGGGTGGCACTTACTGAGATCCGTAAAGGGCTCGCTGCCAATGCTGACTCACCAATCAAAGCCTCTGACCTCGACCAGAATGCAGCTCTCGGCATGAAAGCTGGCGAAGGCGCTAAAGAGTACGCTGTAGCTGCTCTTGCTAGTTTCGAACCAACTCCTGCTGACGCTCCAATTCCTGAGCAATTGCACAAAATGCTCATGAGCTCACGCCTCAACTTCCTTGCAGGTAACACCGAGGTGGCAAAAAAAGATCTAGCGACAGCCAAAGCCCAACTCGCGAAAGTGGACAACCCGCAAATGAAGCAGCAACTCGGAGCCATTTTTCCAGCTGCCGAAAAAGCACTTGCGGAAGGTTCCTTCCCGAGCATCAGAGAGCTTCTTCAAGCGAAGTAATCTTCGTGCGATCCTATATCAACTTCCAAAGCTCACCATGCGACATCGCTGGTGAGCTTTTTGTCGGTTTAGAATCTGACGCTTCGACCACTCTCTTTGTAGCGAAGCAGAATACTTTCCAGCTCTTTCACAATTTCGGGATGCACTAAGTACAGATTACTCTCTTCTGATGGATCTGCTAGAATATCGTAGAGTTGAACGACTGGAGATGATTTTTTCAATTGATCGAACACCTACCCAATGGCCAAGTCAGTCTCCATCACATAATCGCCATAGTCACCGATGCCAGATCCCCCCCCTCGAAACTCTCATCAGTAAAACCGGCTTGCGAGGGCATAGTAATGGAGGGCAAAGGGAAAATGGTTCTTTTCCTGCGCACTTTGCCGAATGAATCCGATGGCCTGTTGATCTGCACCAATTACACGATCCTCACACAGACCAGCAAAGCTCGCGCTCATCATTGACTATTCAGCGCCGGAAAATTGCTCTTGAAAAAATTCAACCCAGTGTGCCAAATCGACTTGGCACGGAATTCGTGAGTCTGCTTGTACTTGGCTACATAAACTAAAATCAATTTCATAAAATGCCCCCTGTGAGTGAACCTCTCCCCCCAGCCTCTTAAACCACGACAGAGCTCGGATGTTAGCGTTCAGAACATTCGCGCGCAGGGTCTCCATGCCTAACAAACGAGATAAAACCCAAAGTAGAGAAAACAGGACAACACCTAGACCTCGACCTTGATAATCAGGCAGAACAGTAATTGAAATCTCACCCACGCTAGGGTCAGTTTTCAACCTCCATACTGAGCCAGCCCCATATCCTGGGTCCTCTAGTCGATCTGGATTGATAGCACACCACACAATATGGTTGATCTGATCAGCACTTGTGAGTCTATCTAATAAATCATCATCGATAGCAATCAAGTCGCGCCAAAATCGCATCGCGACATCTCCCGCGCTCAAGCGATCAAACGCGTCCATAGCCCGTTCACGGTCGTCCACCGTGACCTCACGTAACAACAACTCAGACCCATCACTCAATTTTGCGGGTATGGCTGCGGGAACGAAATGCATAGGGCCAACATCATGCCATTTCTCAAGAAAATCCAATGATAAAATCTCAGCTTGTTTCAAGCAGAAGCTATGAAATGATGCTAGTGATGCCAGCGAAGAAAAACAAAAATAAACCACTCGTTGGCAAAGCTCTCATCAAAGAAATAAATCGGAGGATTCGTCTAGCGCGCAGCCAGTGGGATGCTCACAACAATAAAGCATGCCGCCGCGAACGTGAGCGAGCACTTCAACTTTACGACACCCTCGACAAGGACCAACGCGAACAAGTCCCACAAGCCCTCAGAGTCTGGTTGCGCTACCGTAGCGAAAAATATTTCGGCGATCACCGCAGCAAACCCAACGATCCGCCACCCGCCTAGAACTTCTTTTTAAGCGCTTGGTCAAACCAGTTCGAACTCGGTGACTTTTTGGTCTCGGTGCTAAAATACGGCTTAGCCTCAGACTTTTCAATCGTCCTCGATTTATTCAGCCAAATAATGCTAGACCCTGGATTTTTCTGATCTTTAGCGAATCGCGCATCATTCTGCTCAGCCAGATGACGCATCAGCGAAATTGCACGCGGCGCGATCACCGCAGTACCAGAAAGCGAGCCATAACCGTGGATTACTTTGAGACCTTTGAAATGCCCATAAATTGCCTGATCTAGAGCTTGGATGATCATTTGCTGCGCCAACTCCCAACTCTCGCCATTGTGCGCGACATCAACCTCATACATCGCATTGCGACCCATATCCTCACGACTAGCCTGGCACTTGGGACAAGAGCTTTGATTTTCAAGCGGAAATCCACAATGGCGGCAATGAAGCATACCTGATATATAG
>Ga0233410_10000238_pt1 | contig 19115 bp, 20 predicted proteins | sample Na_anoxic_1_MG_FD_179869 | JGI IMG/M metagenome (GOLD analysis project Ga0233410, IMG submission 179869) | Seawater microbial communities from Saanich Inlet, British Columbia, Canada - Na_anoxic_1_MG | ecosystem: Environmental > Aquatic > Marine > Inlet | place: Canada: British Columbia...
ACCCCACTGAAATCCAGCGCAACTATATCAGTTGCTTCATCAATGAGCTTATCTCTGGCATCAATTACTGAAGGCGGTGTGACTACAATGGGTAGGTCTTCCGTTTGTTTAGACTCTGGTAAGACTCCATTTATGACTAATAGAATTGCGAGGGCCGCAGCAACCGACCAGGCTGTCTGAGGTGCAGCAAATACTTTGTTCCAAATTGACGGCCTTATAATAGTATCTTCGGACTGGGTTTCTTCATTTACTTCATTGATAAATGGAGCTTTTCCCAAGTGTAAGGCCGCTAGTAGGTTTTCAGGAACGACGGCGTCCTGGTACTGGAGAAACTCGGTTTCTATGGCCGAGGCTGTGAGCTCTAGCGAGATGTCGTTCTCACTGCTAAATAGTTTGGAAAGCTCTTTCCATTCCTTTATCTCAGCGGCAACTAAGTCACCGAGAATGTATCCAGCTTCGAGCTCTTCGTAGCGTTGTAGATTATGTTGATCGCTCATTAGTTGGCTGAGGTTAAGGGTTGAACTACGTCGTGATGGCGTAGTTTATTTCGTACTTCGATTAGACCTCTTCTGAGTCGTGTTTTTACAGTTCCTAGAGGGAATCCGGATTTTTGTGCGATTTCGGAGTGTGTCATTCCTTCATCAAAGTATTGATAAAAAATGTTCTGGGTTTCTGGAGGTAATTCTTTAATTGCTGATCGGACATCTTCACCCTCGCAGGAGATTGGGATTGAAGAAGTATCTGTTGCATGATTCATCGATTCAACTTCGGGAAGTGATTCAAATTGAGGTTGTCTACTTTGTTTGCGCACAAAGTCAATAGATCTTCTCCGGGCAAGCATTCCGATAAAAGTGCACTCTGTAGAAATATCTGGGTTGAAGCGATCAGCGACTTTCCAGAGTTCTGTGAAAATCTCTTGAACCAAGTCTTCAGCTGTAGATTGATTCTGCACATAACGTTTGGCGATAGTCCACACCAGGCCGCTATATTTTTCTATACAGTGATTCATAGCAAGTTCAATGCCTTGAGCTACGTCTTTGAGGACCTCACCGCCAGAGGCGTATGAATTTTTTTCTATCACCTGATTAGAGTACAAAGTGGTTAGAGTGGGTCAATGTTTATCTCCGTCGCCACGAAAGTGTGGCAACGGAGAGACAGAAGTGGATATTTCCTTACTTAGCTGGTGGGAGAATGACTGAGTCGATGACGTGGATCACACCATTGGTACAATCGATATCAGCCTTGATAACTTTGGCACTAGAGTTAAGTGTTAGCGATTTATCTTTCACAGCTAGAGCTATATCTTTTTTATTTAGGGCTGTCGCTTTATCTAGAGTTACAGCTGTTTTAGCCATAACCTTGCCCGAGACAACATGGTAAGTGAGAATTTCAACGAGCTTATCTTTATTCTCTTTTTTCAAGAGATCTTCGACTGTTCCTTTTGGCAGTTTAGCAAATGCTTCGTCAGTGGGGGCAAAAACTGTAAACGGGCCATCACCTTTCAAGGCGTCAACTAACCCCGCGGCTTGGAGTGCGGCAGCTAGAGTCTTAAATGAGCCAGCGGCTACTGCTGTATCAACGATGTCTTTCTTAGCGGTAGCTACGGCAGGATTGCTGGCAGATTTAGCATCTTCCGCAAATACTGGTGTAGCGAGAGCGAATAGACCGAGTGCGATTGTGGTAGTAATGTGTTTCATAGTATTTCTATTTTATGTTTTATTAATTGCCCCTCAGTTGGGGTGTTCATTTAAGTATTCGACGACTTTTCAAATTCGGATTCAAGAAAGTCTAATTTTTTCAAAAAAGTGAATTTCCAGCAAATAACGCACCATTATACGGCACTATTTTAGCGTTATTTGGCTCAGCATATTTGTAGTCAGAAAAATACCAATCGAGGGCGTGTCTACATCGTCCGCCAGACCGCGCACTGCAGCGGCCTAGGCGGCACCGAAATCCAAGGTGACAAATGAGACGCTATGAGTCGCATCCTAGCAGAAGTCAGCTTCAAGCCAGGTGTCCCCAGTGGTTATCAGTTGTCTTTCACCCATGCCGCGTTCATCGCGCAGTGAGACTGGGGATATTCCCTATAAATAAGTCGCTTGGCATCCTCACCTCACATATTACCTGTCCCCCAAAGATGTAGAGGTGAATAGTTTTACGTAAACAGAGTTATAAGACGTTGACGAGGAAAGGGTGGATGTTAGTTTCTTATACCTTGGCTTCACTCCTAGCCCTTTGCTCTATGAAATACTGCTCTATTCTCCTGATTTCGTTGTTGGTCCTGATCACCTCCTGCGCAACCGCTCCTCCCTACGACGGCCCTGGAGTATTTGACCAAACCACTGACGCCAAGGCTCAGATCTCTCGTTCTCTTTCCTCTGCTCAGAAAAGTGGTAAGCACGTTTTACTTATCTATGGAGCCAATTGGTGTTCGGACAGCACGCAGACGGTGGCGTTGTTGCAGTCTGATCCAGAGATATCCCGTATCCTACGGGATTCCTATCTGGTCACTCGTATCGATGTCGGGCCAAGTGACAGTGGCCGCAATGCCGATTTGGTTGCGAGGTATCACGCGACTATCAAACAAGGCATTCCAGTTCTCGTTGTCCTCGATGGCTCCGGCCGTCTCCTCAATGATACGCGTCAAACTCGTCTCCGTGATTCAGATCACCAGCATCCAGACCGCATTGCCAACTTCCTACAACAGCACGCTCCCAGTTCAGCACGCTAGCTTTCTGATCTCGGCTCTAGCAGTCCTGCCAACAGCTTACACTAGGGCTCTCCCATCGCCGGCGCCGCCCCAATAGCCGTCAGAAAAGTCGGAGGAAGTGTACGACATCCTTGCCCAAAGCCCACATTGTAGATTATTCCGGCTAACAATTAACTAATTTCCCAGTGAATCATCCTTCCCCGCTCCGCGCACGGCTGGCGGTTATGGGTTTTCATCTATACGTTGCGTAGGGAGGTGATGAGAGCATCGACATAATCGATAGACATCTCAAGATTATCGATAACCGTAGTCGCTAGATTCGTGGCAGTCTCTAGCCGTGAAGATACTACGTCAAATACTTACGACCGCTACGATCGCAGTGATGTGTACGGTTCAATCCCCTGCTGCCAAGCTAGTGGAAGAGCCGCTCAAAGGTGGCTCAGACTCGCTGGTATTCGTCTATTTGCATGGCTTCGGTGGGGTGAAAGAGTCGCCGAAGTTCTGTGAGAACTTGCAGGAGTTTCTGTTGGAGGAGAAGGTGTCGTCAGAGGTGGTGAACTACGAATGGGATTCGGTCAAAGTAGATCCACTCCATGTGGGAGCCTCCTGGATCAAGTCGCAGAAAATGGCGCATGCGGAAGCGCCGAAGTTCAGGAGTGAGGTGCTCGAGAAATTGGAACGCGACGAGAGGTCTTATGTGATCGTAGCGTTCAGTGTTGGATCGCGCGTTGCTTTGCAGTCGCTCGAATCTACCGAGAGTGAGTTGAAGGGCTTGCGCGGCGTTTACTTCCTTGGTTCAGCGATGACGAAAGACACGACGCTGAAGAACCGCAAGGCTTTGCCGAAAGGCATGAAGATCACCAACTACCATTCACCGATCCGCGACATGGTGCACCGGATGGCCTTCAATTTCATGAGCGAAACACCTCCAGGTGGGCTGGTTGGCTTCGATGATGGAAAGGTGTTTGAAAACTATCCAGTCTCCTGTGCCCATGCGCATAAGCGTGTGGGTTTTGCGACCGACTACTCAGGCCTAGCCGAGGCGATCGCATTCCTCGAGCTGTACGAACAAGGAGTGACGATCTCGGGGAGCACCAAGATGAACTGGAAGGTGCCAGTAGTGAAGGGCGAGATGTGGTGGAACAAGATTCGAACTCTGAGTTTGCGTAATGGAACCGTGGAACTGGAGCAGCACCTGCTGCGTCCCGGCTACTATCGTGCGCTAAGCGTAGAAAAAGATGGCAAGCGCAAGCGGATCGCCCGCGGCGAGAACTTGCACGCTATCCTGCAGGAGCTGGGCGTTGAGGATGCACCAGCACTGTTGGCCTGTGGTGGTCCGAACGCTAGGTGAAGTGCCCCCTTGGCATCAATTTGTCCGTTGAGATCCACTAGAAACGAGCTGTACTAAGTGCCGATCAATCCTGTGCCCATCAGGACAATGCACATTCAAATACCGAAGCGTCTCTGCAAGCGTGGTTGTAGAAAGTTTGCCAGCAGGATCGTTAAAGCACCGAGGTAGAATGTCAGCTGGAGTTCCTGGTGTTCGCCAAAAATGAGGGCCGCCGCTGCGATGCCATATACGGGCTCGAAATTAGCCGCGAGGTTGAACTTATAAGCGCTGATCTGACGCAGCAAACGATTGGTGAGATCCTGAGCATAAACCGTGCAGACAAACGCTAATATCAACAGCCACAGCCAATCCAACGGGTCGGTAAATACCATGGCTTCAAATCCACTGGGGTCGAAGATCGGAATCGCGAAGTAACTCACAACAGTGGCCGCCATCATCTCCCAAAACACCATCACCAAGGGATCACTGCCGGTGACGACCATGTGCTTGTTGATGACCATAAAGACCGCCGCCAGCAAAGCACTAAGCAGAGCTAGGCCAAGACCGAGGAAGTAGTTGCTTTGGGCTCCCGCAATCAGCACAATGCCACCGAGCACTAACAGTCCGAGCATCACCTCGTAACGCTTGATCGGCTGACGATTCAGCAAGGGCTCGGCAATGGCCGTGAACAGCGACAAAGTAGCCAACCCGGCGAGCGCGATGGAGATGTTTGCAATCTTCACTGCGCCAAACAGGCACAGCCAATGCAGCCCGATCAGCACTCCAACCCCCATCAGTTTCCCAACCACTACCCTGCCGAGCCACAGCTTGCGCTTCGACATGACCTTCACCCACAGCATGGCCCCAGCCGTCGCGAGCAAACAACGCCAAGTCACCAAGACCGGCGTACTCAAGCTGCTCAAACGACCCAATATGGTGGTCGCAGCAAAAATGAGCATGAGCAGATGAAGTTGGAGAGTCGGATTAATAGCGCATGATGGTACAGTCGCCATCACATGACAGATGGCATCTTCGTGCTGGACTCCTACTGGCCACAACATGACTAGGATTTATCAGAGTAAATAACGACGAGCAAGGCGAAGATCGCCCATTTCTAGCCCAGCCCCACCTTGAGGAATGAATCTATAAAACTGTCTGCATCTGTGACCTCTACGATGAAGCTTTCCCAGCACCAATCGCACACGAATTTTTACGAACGGTTTTTAGATCAATGAAAGAACCCACTACAGCTAATACCACTTAGTGAATCAAAAGAGACTAATGTTCTTTTTGCTGGCTTTAGGAAAATGCGCTACGCGGAAAGCGATGAGAGCTGGGCGCTTTCTTGATAAATCGGTGTTTCTCCTCGGTCATGGTGCTCGATCATCATTCTAAACCGTGACACGCGATGAAGCTCGACCTTTGACAGCTCCAATGAACTTGATCTCATGGCTTACTAAAGAGGCTGGAAGCGCTCTTCTACGGGGGATTCCCTACTTCTTTTTTGGTCTCCAAATCGGCAACTTGGAGCGATAGCAAATTCTCCCGACCAAGTGCGCCGCTACTGGTGCTGTGAGGTAAAAGAAAAACAAGATGGCCAGGCAAGCAACCCACACACGAGGAGTTGGGTAGGCAAACATCACTGCTATCAAAATCAGCCCGCTACCGAACGCTCCAGCTTTTGTCGCACTGTGCATCCGGCAATAGATGTCCGGCATACGGACAACTCCTATCGCAGCTAACAGCGCGAAGAAACAGCCGACTAACAAGAAGGTACTTATAATAAAGGTCATCATAGGTCTTTGCTTTCTAAGTAGCGCACCAAAGCCACTGTGGCAATGAAGCTGATGAGAGCGATCGCCATCGCTATATCTAGGTAGGGAATGAATCCGCTCACTAAGGTCAGCAGCACACATTGCGCCATAGTCAGAGCCGCTATCAAGTCGAGAGCTATGATTCTATCCAACAAGGTAGGACCCTTGATCACCCGAATGGTGGACAAGACGATAGCGGCAGCCAGCATGTACTGACTAGCAGTGAGCACCCACTGAGGGAGTTCTGGAATTTCAAAAAACATCGCGTACTCGGTTTACATAATTTTTAACAAGGGCATCAGCGTCCGCCACCTTATCCACACAATACATGCTGTGAATGAAGAGCGTACCATCCACCACATCCAGACTCAAAGTCCCAGGAGTCATCGTAATCAGATTCGATGCCACGAACAACTGGCGCGGAGTCAGATTGCTCACATCCACTTCTAGAATTTTAGGTTTCATCAGATGCTGTGGCGTCACAATATCTGCCGCCACCTGCACATTACTCACTACCACTTCTTTTAGGTAAAAGAAGCCGAAGCTTATGACTTTTATTATTTTCGTTAGAAATTTCATCTTACTTCCCTAACACCTCCTTGATGTATCCCCTTGGATTGGCGAGTTGTTCGCTCGCTTTGGTTGACAGCTCTAGTAATGGCTGAGGATTGAGACTTATCCAAATGGTAATCAATGCAAAGCCAACACAGGGGATCACCATCACTTTGGGTAAGGGATTTGAGCTTGATGAACTTGGTTCTCTGTCGATGGTTGGAGCTTTCTTCCAAAAGGCTTCAGCCCAGATTTTTGTCATCGAATACAATGTCAGGATGCCGACGAATAAGGCACAGCCAACAAGCCAGTAATGTTGAGCGTCGAGACCAGCCTTGATCACTCCGAACTTTGCCCAGAATCCAGACAGTGGAGGAATTCCCCCTAGTGAAAATGCCGGAATAAAGAACAAGAGAGCCAATGCCGGCGAGGCTTTTGCTAAGCCACCTAGTTTTTTCAAATCAGTCGTTCCGCAGCGCCTCTCGATCAATCCAGCTATCAAAAACAGGTTCGTCTTCACTAAAATGTGGTGGATCGTGTAAAAAATAGCCGCAGCAATCGCAACCGGCGTACCAATCGCTAAGCCCATCACAATGTAGCCAATCTGGCTCACAATATGGAACGATAGAATCTTCTTAATATCGAAATGTGAGGCCGCGCCAAACACCCCAGTAAGCATCGTCATCCCAGCGAGGAACAGCAACACATCCTGCACCACATCAAACTGGCTATGGAACAGCAGCGTGTAGGATCGAATCAAGGCGTAGACCCCCACTTTGGTGAGTAAGCCCGCAAAAATCGCCGAAATCGAAATACGTGGCGTGTGATACGACGCTGGAAGCCAGAAGAAAAAGGGAAACAAGGCAGCTTTGATTCCAAATGCTACCAACAGTAACATTGCAGAGCTATTCACTAACAACGCGTCATCGTGATCCTTTAACAAGTTCGCAACATCAGCCATGTTGAGCGTCCCCAGTTTGCCGTAAAGTAGTCCGACACCACAAAGAAAGAGAATGGAGGAAAGGATGTTGATCAACAAATATTTCACCCCACCTTCCAGCTGATCCTTGGTTCCTGAAAGTGTGATCAGAACGAAGGACGACAAAAGCATCACCTCAAACCAAACGTAGAGGTTGAATAAATCTCCAGTAAGGAATGAGCCATTTACCCCCATCAACAGAAGATGAATCAGACTGTAATAATGTTTTTGGGTATGGCGCTGGTCGATGTCCCCCATCGAGTACAAAGCAACGCCCACAGCAACCACAGCCGTGATCAAAACCATCATCGAGCTGAACAGGTCAGCAACCAAAGTGATGCCAAAAGGCGCAGCCCACGCACCCACGTGAATGATCACATACTCATGCTCTAGCACATGATTCATCAGCATCAAGGCACTGCCTAACTGGAGCACAGCCCCGATCAAGCTCAACCGTGGCACCCAAGGCCCATAGCGCTCTTTGCGCAAACAACTCACTGCCGTTAGAAATGGCAAGAACAAGGATAAAACAAGCCAGATCATGGGAGTGCATCAGTGTGGTTAAATTCATTCACATCATCACTCTTCAACACTGCATGAGCTCGCATCAGCAAGGTGATCGTGAAAACCATAAGACCAAAACCGATCACAATAGCCGTAAGAACCAAGGCCTGAGGAATTGGGTCAGCGTGCCCTTCGGCCACAACTCCAGTCTCACTGTCAGCAAAGACCGGCTGGAGGGCACGAATCCCCCCCATAGTGAAAACTAACAAGTTTGCCCCCTGGCTGAGCAAGATGATCCCGATGATAAGCTTGGTCATATTTCGCCGCAGCAGACAATAGACGCCTGCTGCAAACAATATGCCAGCCATGATAGTGATGAGGAGAGACATGATTATTTATTGTTAGAATCTAAGGATTTTGCACAGAGCAAGGCAAAGCCTAGCACCACCATATAGACTCCGATATCGAACACGATCGGGGTGCCTAGTTTGACTTTACCCAACAAAGGCAAATACCAAGTTGGTAGCCAGACAGCCTCCAGAAAAACATTCCCAACCACCAAACTAAGTAAGCAGCTAAAACTGGCTATAATCAATCCGTACTGCATCAGTGCGATAGGGTTGAGAATCTTGCTCGCCTTGATTTCATCCCAGCCAACAGCCAGTGCACGCAGCATCACTGCTGATGCGGCAATTAAGCCACCGATAAACCCACCACCTGGCAGATTGTGCCCACGGTATAAAACCACCAATGAAAGTAGAATCAAGAGTGGGTAGAGAAAGCGTGTCGCTGTGCGTAAAATTAAAGATTCCATTACTTTCCTTTGGTTGTGACTTTATCCACTAGCGCCCATACTCCTAGTGCTGCAATCGCTAACACGCAAACCTCACCAAAAGTATCCATTGCTCTAAAATCAACCAATATCACATTCACTACATTAGCTCCATACCCTTCAGGATAGCTCATTTGAGCCAATTTATCCGAAATCCGAGGACCCAGAAAAAGCCCCTGAGACTTCAGCATCAGAATCGTCATCACTCCGCCCATTATCAGCGCGAGCCCTGTATCCATGAAGCGCTCGAAACCCGTCGAGAGCTTCCTGTAGCGTGGTAATCGACGCACGACCCAAGCAAAGAGCACCACCGTCAGCGTCTCTACTAACACCTGGGTAATAGCCAAATCCGGCGCGCTGTACTTTGCATAAATCATAGATATGCCATACCCAACGACACCTAATGAAACGACTGCTGTCAGTCTTGATTTTGAGAAAACAGCAAACAAAGTCGCCATAGTCATCGCCACTAACAAAAGCGCTATAAAGGGATTCACTGGACCTATTTTTTCCAAACTAGGCCATCCACCAAAGCGGACAAGCTTCCACAAAATAAGAGTACAGCTAGAGACTAAAATAATGATCACATAAGAGCGCAGTCTGCCAGTCTGCAGAGACTTAGTCGACCAGCGCGCAACCATCAGAACAAACTTAAAAACGTGCTCGTAAACCGTGTCCGCAAATGTCGATTCATTGACCTTCTTACCAACTACTGCAGGCCTTAGAACTTTCATCAAAGTGAAACCCAGAGTAAATGTCACCAAACTCAAAATCAACGGCAGATTCACTCCATGCCACAGCGAGAGAGTGTAAGGCTCAGCGTCAGCTACAATCCCAGTATAAGCTAGACTAATCAAAGGGCTCACCAAACCTGGAAAACACCCGATCACCAACCCAATAGTCGCTAACAGCAATGGCCCGGCAGTCATTAGCAAGCCCATCTCGTGCGGCTTCTTCGGAAGATCTCCAACCGATTTTCTAAAGTAAGGAATCACACCAGCGCGAGCCGCGAGCACCATCATCGTCGCATTGCCGACCAGCAGTACAGCTATCGTCAGCCAGCTCCCCCCCGCCACAGACTTGTAGGCATATTCTTTCCCTAAGAAACCGAAAAATAGCGGCAGCCCCATCATTGAAAAGGCAGCCAGCAATGCCGCAGGCGTAGTCAGTGGCATTGTCTTTTTGAGCTGGCCTAACAACCGTATATCACGCGTCCCCGTAGAGTGATCCACTGCGCCAGCAGTCATAAATAAAGTCGCCTTGTACAGAGCGTGACCTAGTAAAAACACCAGCGCTGCTAGAATAGAATATTTCGTATCAACTCCTATCAAAAACGTCAGTATACCCAGAACTGCTAAGGTCGTAGCTGCCAATATTTTTTTAAGGTCAGCCTGACGTAAGCCGTACACAAGGGCGATAGCCATAGTCACGCCGCCAGCGAGCATTAAAGAATGCGACCACTCTGAAGTACCTCCCAAGACCGGCTGCATCACCAGCAAAAGAAACACACCAGCTTTGACCATCGTAGCAGAGTGCAGGTAGGCGCTCACTGGTGTCGGTGCTGCCATCGCATTGGGCAACCAAAAGTGGAATGGGAATTGTGCCGATTTAGTAAATGCTCCGAGTAAGACTAAAATCAAACATCCCGTATACAGAGGGTGCCCAGCCACTTGATAATCTCCAGCGAGAAGGTCAGACAACATCCAAGTCCCGGTCATCTGATTCAGCAAAATCAAGCCAGCCAGCAACGCCAGTCCTCCAAGCCCTGTGACAACCAAGGCCTGCAAAGCACTGCGCCGGGCCGATGCTTTTTCGTGATCAAAACCGATCAACAAATACGAGCTCACACTAGTGAGTTCCCAAAAAATAAACAGAATGATCAAGTGGTTCGAGAGCACAATCCCCGTCATTGCAAACATGAACAAATACAGCAAGGAACACAGCCGCATCGTGCCTGACTTCCCGCCCATGTACCCAAGCGCGTATGTCACGATGAGCGTCCCTATCCCAGTGATTAACAAGCCCATAAGCAAAGCTAATCCATTGAGATGAAGTCCTATGCTCAACCCAAAACTTGGCACCCATTCCCGAGTCCAAGTCATACTTTGCCCCGAACTAACCACTTCCACCCCCGCGACACAGAGACAAACAAAACTAGCAAAGGCCGGCAGCATCACCAACCCGCGTCCCACAAAACTAGATTTATCCTTCAGAAATACAGGGATAATCGAGCCTAGGACTAAGAAACTAAGTATAATTGGTAGCATCATTATCACAGCCGAACAGAGCTTGTCATTTCAACAGTCTCAGCTGTTAGTTTAAAAGGAAATTTCATGCTTTTTCAATATTGTGAATACAAGATGCACTCGCGAATAATGTATCTAACCCCTCCTACTAAAACTTGCAACTAACTTGCTACTAAATCACACTTTTTCACATTATGATTTGAGCCACCTCCAAGCTTCGTCCAATTCGTCGGTATTGAAGTGCTTTTCTCCGATGCCTACTAGTTTGGCAAACTTGCTATCAATGGCCACCAGCCACTGCCAGACTTTCTCATCCGCCACGATACAGACTTTCTCAAGTTTCTTCATGTGAGTAAGCACCCATTTTATATCATCGACACCAGCCCTAACGCCCCAGCCAGCCCCCTGATCTAACAACAACAACACGCACACCTTAGCGTGCATTTCCAGAGCGGCTTCCATATCGGCAATCCAAAGCCGTTCTTGATCTGGACCAATGGTCCCAGAAACTTCATAACCTAGATAGCGACCTTCACTGGATGGGAGTTTTATAATCATAACCCGCACATCATAAGTGCCAAAACTAGGATGAGTCTATCATAAACCACACCACACAACAATTTCCGGACTTCCAGCCAGCAGAATAAAATGGATTCAACCGCGAAAATGCGAAAGCTTGGGAAAGCCAGCACGAGCAAGATTTTCTAACATGAATCCCCACCAATAACTGGCAGTCATATCAAAATTCGAAGGAAGAAGGCTTGGCCACACGATAGACTGCTAGAAACTCCACAGCCAGCTCAGGATCATTCAGCACATAAACACCCGCAGTGAGCCCCCTCTTCTCCGCCGCATCCACCTCTGGTCCAAATTTCATAGGTTCAGTCATCTGTGATTTCCGTAGGATTTCATAATGTCCACCCAAGCCCGGTGCTGTTTTTTTCAACAACTCCAAAGCCACCCGGCCCATCGTGTGCCGTAGATTCAACTCCACCACTGGCCTAAATACCAAACTCCCCCCCGCATCACGGAACACCATAGAATCCACTCCCAGAGCCCCCACATAGCCACTATCAGCCAGCAGTTCCCCCAAAGCCTCTACTAGCCTGTGGCGGTAAAAATGATGCACCTGACAATCTTTAAACAGAAAACTACTCAACTCCTCATCCAATCCCTGCGACCACTTAGGCAACACTAACGAACCGCGAAACCGACCAAGATCATCATTGATCACCCGCGTCATCCCACGCTGCTTCAGCTCCCCATTTGATCCCATTTCGTACTGCGATGAAAAATCAAGAACGCGCTCCAGCCATGGTTCCACCAGCACCCCACCGTGTTCCTTCAGCACCCGCCTGAGCCACCCCCTAGAACTCTTAGTCCACTCAGCACCTAACAACCGGCAATGCCCGCGGCCAGCGTTAGAATACGCAGCCTTCATCAGCACATCACCTACAGCACCATCCACATAGCTCTCCACCTCATCAATACTAGTGCACCACTCCCCCACAGGGTCACCTAACATCTTCTCTAACTCATAACCAAACTCTTTAGACATCCAGAGCGACGGTGACTCAGCCCGCCAACTCGCCTCTACATTTTCACTCATATTATGAGAAAATGGCTCCAAGGCATCTGACGCCTTTTGCTGCCACGCCCAGGGACGCACCCCCCCCACACGTCTTTCTTCCAGCTCGCTAGAATCTCCCATCACAACACATTGCGGCATGGGAAAACCCCAAGCTCGGATATTCTTAAGGTGCTGCCGGCTTGGTTCCTTGTGTAGCAATAATACGTCATCACGCCTAGCCAGTGCCAAGCTCACCATATCCAAATCCTCCTCCAACAAACGCACATTCTTCTTCCCTGTGTGCTCCTTCTTATTCACCCGCGCCACCTCCTCACTCTCGGCATTCGGATTGAAAAAATGCACCACGGGTGTCCGGCCACGCGACTGCTCAGCTACCTCGAGAAGCTCGATCCAGTCCTCATCAATCCCCGCCAAACGTCGCCCCTCCACATTGTAAGGAGCCACACCCTTCGCCCGCACTGGAGCCAAGGGGAAATGGAGTTGCGTTTGAAACGCCTCCCAATCCGACTTCGACTGGTCCTTCCACTTTCTAAACCACTTCAAGCCATGCCCAACATGCTCGATCTCATCTTCATAGATTTTCTCTAACACCGCAGCAGTCCCACCATCGCCCACTTGCCTAAACAACCTCGCGTAATGCACCGAGTAATCCAGATTTGCCTGCTCGAAGACCAAGCTCAAGCGGCTGACGAAATCCATTGGTTGCTCCATCGGAGCCACCGCCCGCCAAAAGTAATCATTCACTGGCAACTCGCCGAACTCCACCCCACACTCACGCATTCTCCGCATGTACATCAATGTGTGCGCCTGCTCCTCCTTCAAAGTCTCATACACACCCATGCGAAACTCCTTTGGTGCATTTGGGAATTTAAGTAAGACAAGAGCCATCAACTCTGTCGCTAATAGTTCGTGGTTAGCAAGAAAATGCAGCATCTTCCCTCGTTCGTGATCTTCATCCAGACGGTTCGTCCCAGGGAAATCAGCCTTCACACCACGCTCGGAAATACGCAACTCGCTCGGACGACCCGGCCCATCAGGCATGATAAATGCCTGAGCGGGCGCAGCATCTGTCACAAACTTAGGGCTCAACAAGAGCTTCTCCTCCAAGGACTTTCCATAGAGCACCTGCTCAGCGAAATCGCGTAATTCCATCCACTGCCTTTGCCACACTTAAAGGAAAATTCAAATCCCTCTTTTCAAAATCAAAATCCAACCTAGCTTATTCTACAAATGAAAGTCCTATTCACCTGCGCCACCGCCCTAGTGGGATCTCTGCACGCCCAAGACGCCGTCAAAGCCCCCCCCACTCAGGATCACCACCAAACAACGGAAAGCGCCTCCAAAGCTGCCATCTATAAATCCATCGTACGCATCGAAGTCGCCTCACAGGTCCCAGACTACAAAACCCCATGGAATGCCGGTCGCTTCTCCGGTGGCACTGGCACTGGATTTCTTATTGGTAAAAACAAATTCCTCACCAACGCCCACGTTGTCTCCAATGCCCGCCGCGTCCTCATCACCATGCACGGCTCCTCCCGCAAACACCCAGCACGCGTCGTCCATGTCGCGCACGACTGCGACCTCGCAATCCTAGAGCTCGTCGACTTCAGGCCCTTTGCTGACCTTTCCTATCTTGAAATTGGCACGATTCCAAAGCTCGAATCCGAAGTCCGCGTCATTGGTTACCCTATGGGCGGCGAGCGCATCTCCGTCACCCGCGGAGTCGTCTCCCGCATCGACTTCCGTCCCTACGCACACTCCCGCTCAGACTCCCACCTCGTGGTCCAGATAGATGCCGCCATCAACCCCGGCAACTCAGGCGGCCCCGTCCTCCAAGACGGCAAAGTCGCAGGTGTCGCATTTCAGGGACTCACCCAGGCAGACAACACCGGCTACATGATCCCCACTCCCGTCATCGATCGTTTCCTCAAAGACATCGAAGACGGCAGCTATGACTCCTACGCCGACCTCGGAGTCTACGACTTCGCACTCTTCAACCCCGCCATGCGCAAGGCCTATAACCTCCAGCCCAACGACCCTGGCGTCCTCGTTTCTAGCGTCACCTCTGGCAGTTCCTCCAGCGACACCCTCAAAGAAGGTGATATCCTCACTGCCATCGATGGCTACTCAGTCGACTCCTCAGGCAACATCACCATCGCCGGTGAACGCGTCAACATGAACGAAGTCATCGAACGCAAGTTCGCTGGCGACAAAGTGAAGCTCGACTTCACCCGCGACGGCAAGAACCTCAGCAAAGAAATCACCCTCAAAACATTCCCACCCGCCAGCATGTACTCCGTGCAGTACGGCAAAAAACCCCGCTACCTCATCCAAGGTGGACTCGTTTTCCAACCGCTCAATCGCAACCTCTACGCAGCACACAAACTCAACAACCCACGCGTCCGCAGACTCTTCAGCGAATACGTCAAAGAAGGCATCTATAAAGAACGCAAAGACATCCTCATCCTCACACGCGTACTTGACGACCCTATCAACTCTGCCCTCTCCAAGTATATAGGAAGCGCCGTCAAATCCATCAATGGAGTCGACATCACAGACATCCACCAAGCCCACGAACTACTCAACCCAGCTGAACCACCGGAATTTTTCGAAATCATGCTCGAAGGACAAGACCGCCCACTTATTTTGCCCAGTAAGGGCCTCAGCGAAGCAAACCAACGCATCAGTGAAAACTACGGCGCCCACAAAGCTAACAACCTCACTAACTAAACCTTCCCAACCTTCCCAACCTTTCTATCCATGAAATCATTTTTCACACTCACTATCGTCCTCGCCACCTCATTTGGAGCCATGGCCAAAGACGTAGCCGACTCAGTCATCCGCGTAGCCTCCACCCTCCAAAGCTACAACCCCTCACAACCATGGGAAAAGACCTCACCCCACAAAAGGCGCGCCCTCGCCGCAGTACTCCCAAACAGCCAAGTACTCACCACTGCGGAAATGGTCACTAACGCCAACTTCATCCAGTTAGAATCCGCCAATGGCGAGCACCAGATCCCCGCCAGAGTTGTCGCCGTCGACTACGAAGCTAACCTAGCACTCCTCACCCCGAACTCTGACCAAGGGATAAAAACTCTTGGCCAATTCAAAGCCCTCCAGATCGCTTCACCTGCACACCTAGGCGACACCGTCAACATCGTCCAAATCGAAGACAACGGCATGACCTTGATCACAGAAGGCCGCATCCAGAGCGTGGATGTCGCCGCCAGCTTCGTCCCCGGACACTTCTTCCTTAACTACCAGGTCAAAGCCTCCATGCAAAGCGCCGCCAACAGCTTCACCCTACCCGTCCTCAAAGACGACAAGCTCCTAGGCCTGCTCACCAGCTATTCCTCCAAGGACCAACTCGTGGAAATCATTGCCCCAGAAATCATCACAGCATTCCTCAAAGACGCTAAAAATCACGTCTACCAAGGATTCCCAAGCCTCGGAATAGGCACCACACGCACCACCGACACCCACTTCCGTGACTGGCTCCAACTCTCCAGCGACAAAGGCGGACTCTTCGTCACACGCGTGCTACCAAACTCCGCAGCCGCACTCGCCGGCATCAAAAAAGGTGACGTCCTCACCTCCATCAGCGGCAAACCACTCGACCGCCGCGGCTACTACCAAGCCAACGGCTACGGCCAACTCTTCTGGAGCCACCTCATCCGCGGCTCTCACCCCATCGGCAGCACCATCAAACTCGGACTCCTACGCCACGGCAAACCGCTCGAAGTCTCCGCCACCCTCAAACGCGCACCAGAAGGCATCATCCCATCCCACACCTACGACAAAGCTCCACGCTTCCTCGTCAAAGGTGGCCTCGTCTTCCAAGAACTCTCCAAATCCTACCTCCAAGCCTTTGGCGAAAACTGGGCAACACGCGCCCCCCTCAACCTCCTCGACGCCCACAACCACCCAGAAGACTATGAAAAAGGACGCAAACGCCTAGTCTTCATCAGCGCCGTCATCCCCACACCAGCCACACTCGGCTACGAATCGCTCAACAGCGTCATCGTAGAACAAGTCAACGGACAAGAAATCCAAGACCTCCCCTCCCTCATCGCCGCATTCAAAACAACCCCAGAAAATGGCATACACACCCTCAAGCTCGACGGACAACCTGAAACCATCTACCTCGACTCCAAAGTCTCAGACACCGTCGACCAGAGCCTCCTCGCACGTGGCCTACCATACCTCTCACGCGATACACAGTAACACCCCGGGGAGCGCCGAGCCCCAGCTCAGCAGCCAACGATCATTGACTAAATCCGCATCACCAGTTAACCCAATCAACATGAGCGAAGAAAAGGCAAAGCAAATGGAATACGGAGTTCTCGGTCACGACCCAATGTCCCAAGACGACAAAGTCGCCAAATACACCGGCGACGTCGACTGGGAATACCTCAAACCCCACTTCAAGACTGGAGCCATGATCTACGTCGATCCATGCCTCGAGCTCGCTGAAGTAGCCAAAGCATTCACCGAAGATAACAAAGAAAAAGTCGGCGTCTGGATGAAAAAAGCCGACCTCGTAAAACCAGGACCGCAACACGCCGATTGGTGGGAGTATGACAAAACCCGCTTCACCGCCGTAGTCTGCACCCCCTTCGTCCTAGCCCAACCACTCGCCAAAACCGAGTAAGACCATTGGAACAGTCAGATTGTCGTAATGACGGCGAATGATTCCACCTCAGCTCCGCTGACTATTTCACCCAACCTTAAAAACCCATCATTATGGTAAGATGACTCTTCAATTGGTATAACTGCCCCTCCCCCTGGAGCGCCAAGCCCCAGATCCGCAGAACGAACTACTCAAGCCCAATTTCCAACTCCCTAAAGATCATCTAGCGGACTTTGCGCTTTCCCTGAAATAGCATGCAATATGTGCGTGTAAACTTCCGTTGTCTTCACACTTTCATGGCCCAGTGCCTCTTGGATCGTGCGTAGATCCACACCATTCTGTAAGAGGTGTGTCGCATAACTATGCCGTAGCACGTGGGCTGAAACTCTCTTTTGTATCCCTGCTGCCGTCACAGCAGCCTTCAGCCATTTACTCACCACCGAGGATTGTAGATGGTGCCGCTTCTCTAGCCCGTCGCGTGGATCAACAGATCGCTTCCCCGATGGGAACAGCCAAAACCAACTTAAACTACGGCTCAAACCCCCTCCATGTTTCCTGTCGAGAGCTTCATCCACATACACCCGGCTTGCTTCGTAATTCGCTTCATCCTCTTCTTGCTGCACTCTAGATCGCGAAACTTGACGCTCTAAACTAGCCTCCAGCGAGCTAGGCATACTCAGACACCTGTCCTTTCCACCCTTACTATTTCGTATCCAAATGAGTTTATTTGGAAAATCCACATCTTTTATTCGTAACCTTAGCCCCTCGCTGACTCTCAAGCCACACCCATAAAGAAGTTGTAGAACCATTTTAGACTCACCCACCTTCACCACACCCATAAGACTCCTTACCTCATCTTTACTTAACACAACCGGCAACTTCTTTTTGCGCTTAGCCCGCTTAGAATTTAAATTTTCAAAGGGCATCTCCAATACCTCCCTATATAGAAACACTAAGGCGCAGAAGGCCTGGTTCTGCGTAGAACTAGCAACCTTTTTATTCACTGCCAAATGGTTCAAAAACGCCTCAACCCCTAGCACTCCCACTAGCTCTGGGTGTTTTAATCCATGAAACTTGACATACCGCTTGTACCAACCAATATAACTTTCCTCAGTTCGATAGGATAGTCCTTTTCTCCTCAGCGTCGTACGCAACCGATTCTCTAATTCACCTTTCTCAGCCATATGTTAGTCACCTTCTCACAAAAATACCTATTTGCCGATAGCAAAACTGCTATCGCCAATTGTCCGTTGGATCGCTATAAAGGAATTCGTAAATTATCCAGAAGATCATAAACCCCTAGTTCGCCTACATAAATTTCACCAGTCTTTGCATGAGCAGACCCCTTGCTGACATTGTTATGTGAGGGTGGTGAGCGAATCTTAGTTTCACATATTCTATTTTCTCAGTGATACCTAGTCCTTTAATTTCCTCTTCCATTAGGTCACATTGTCCTACATTGCTTAGGTTAGAAAATGGCGAACAACTCGCTGTATTCGACCCTTTTCCGCTAGATGTGCTCTCGCTGCTTTGTGTGTTATTACTCATAGTTTTGTTTTCTGTTTCTGGTTTAGTTCGGGCGCATAAGCTAAGGGTTATGCTTGATTGTTCCAGCACTCTGCTGCTTCCAGTCTATCCATAAACCATCCTGTTTCATTATCGTCTGGACACCAATCATCAGACACTTCATCAGCACCGATATGGTCTGCATCCGTAGCCATGCACACGACTTTGAAACTGCCTTTCAATAGTGGTTCGCCTTCTCCGTTGTGCGTGTAGTATTCTGCTGTCGATCCGCACGCTGGGCATGGATTTAACTGATATTGCATAACTCCAAAGATAGCTTCTCATCGGAGCGATAGCGGAGCATGAGAGTTATCGGTTGTTGAACTAGCCCGCCTTGGATCTGCCGGTGCAGTTTAGGATG
>Ga0233410_10000239_pt1 | contig 19044 bp, 33 predicted proteins | sample Na_anoxic_1_MG_FD_179869 | JGI IMG/M metagenome (GOLD analysis project Ga0233410, IMG submission 179869) | Seawater microbial communities from Saanich Inlet, British Columbia, Canada - Na_anoxic_1_MG | ecosystem: Environmental > Aquatic > Marine > Inlet | place: Canada: British Columbia...
ACCCGTGCCGTAAACGACCGTATTGAAAAGGACGTATTGGCATACCTACAGGGCACTAAGTTCTACAAGAACGCCTCCGATGTGGGGCGCGAAGCTATGGTGCGTAGCGTGCGGAAGCAGATGGGTCGCCGCATCAAGGCAGCGCCTTCAGTTATCAAGCTCGGCATCAAGGATGGTATCCCCACCATCGATAAAGCTGACCTAAACTATCAGCTCAGGAAGATGGCTGAGAGCTCACGCCTTACGGCTGTCGCTATGCGTCAGGCCATGCGTGAGATTGGAAAGGATATAGCCAAGCTGGAGTCGGCGGGTATGCTAACCAAGAAGCAGGCGCTACAGATTATTAAGAAGCTGTCTAAGACGGACCCTCTCAATCCCGTTCAGGTAGAGAACTTCGTCAACTTCGCTGCCCGAGTATTCAGTGACGCTGACTACACCGCTGAGGTGGCCCGCATGAATAAGCTCCGCAAGAGGGCTTTCTCCAACGCAGAGAAGAAGCTGGGTATACCCAAGGACTTCATGCCTATGCTACGCACCTTGTTAGCCATGGACGCTGGCATGATTCCCGATGTAGCGTTTGAGGATTACGTCAAGCTAGTGGAGATGCTGGGAGAGCGTAAGGCAGAGCTCGACCTAGAGGATGTCAATATGGTTGGCGATGTGGTAGCTCAGGTAATGAACGCCGTAGATGAGGAACTGTCCCTAAAGGAGGAGTTGCTGGCACGATACGTCAACTACCCCAATAAAAAGAAAGGGTACAAGTCTACCATCAAGGCTATGGTTGATGACGGAGAGCTTAGTTCAGAAGAAGCCGACATCCTACTCAAGTATATCAATGAGCTTGACGAATCCGAGGAGGCCAAGACGGAAGAGCAGAAGGAGCTAGATAGAGATAAGGAGAAGGTCATGCTCCTAACGGCCATAGAAGCATTGCCTAGTCTGGGTCGGGTGCTCCCTACCCGGGAGGAGCGGGTGCTGGCTAAGCGTTTCGATAGGCTCATCCGTACCGAGGCTGTCAATAAACTCAGTAACGCCGAGCTGAAGAACGTACTGCGTGTAGCATCCAACATCGAGAACGGGTTCCTGTCGCACAACGCACAGGTTCTAGTAGAGAAGATGGAGGCCGAGCAGCGAGCCCGAGAGGTAGAGCAGGCCATCAGGGAAGCTGACATACCCAAGAGGAAGCTGGCTTATGCTAAGTTGGCGGGAAGATTTGGCGGTCCCAACTCTACCCTTGAGCTTATCAAGCGTAACCCACTCAGATACATAGACCAAGTGCTCGGAAACTTCAAGAGCAACAGGGTCTACGACGCAGTGTTTAAGCCGTTGGCTAAGGCGTACTCTCAGTACAACGCTGAAATGATTGCTATCCAAGAGCGTCTCGATGCGGTACAAGCCAAGCTGGTAGCTAAGCACAAGCGCAACCCCAACGCTGTAACGCGGTCCAAGTTTCTCATCGGGGCGTATATGATGCAGCGGGAGTATGAGAGTAACATCGGTGTCGATGGCGTCTTCTCTGCCGAAGAATTGCTGCAAGCCACAATCGATGGCTCAGGAGTAGGCAACGCATACTATACTGGAGCTACCACACAGATGCTTCAGGACATACTAGACAAAGACGTTAGGGGTAAGACGGCAGACGAAATTGAGGCGGCCCTATCTCCGGAGGAGAAATCTGTAGCCAAAGAGATTCGAGCCATCAACGACGAGCTTACGCCTAAAGCGCAGTATGTGGCCGGCGTCCTCCGTGGTGTTCCGTTCCGCCCGTTCTCTCAGTACTTCCACCGCATCGTGCTCAACGATAAGCAGAGGGCAGGCATGAGTGGAATGCAGGGATTGATTGAGCAAGTCAATACCAACATGCGTCCCTCGACGCGGGCGAAGAACTTGGAGATTCGTACAGGCTCTATAGCCCCTGTCAACTTCGACCCGTTCGCCTCTGCTAACCGTGGTGCGAAGTTTATTCTTACCGACTACTACATGACCGACCCCGTGCGTACTGCGGGGAGGATGGCCAACGACCTGAATAAGGTGAAGTTTGACACCGAGCAAGAGCGCAGCCTGAAAGACGCCATAGCAGGTAGCGATGGAGCCATCAACACTGCTATCACAGACGTTTTGGTCCAGTCCTATACCATCAATACTGCTGTAGATAAAGCTCTCGAATTCGTAAAGAAGCAAGCGTACCGTATGGCTTTGGCCGATGGGCCAAGGTTTATTGCTGAGCTCTTATCGAACCTTGCCTTTGTTGGCATGGCCAACCCCGGTGGTTTTGTAGAAGGCGTTCGGGTAATGCGTGACGTCAAGGGCATGAAGGACTACAGTGGAGTAGACGTCCTACGTAACGTAAACAGCGTACAGACAACGCGTCTGTTCCCTAAGCCCGATACCATCAGCTCGCGCATGGTGGACTCCTTGCGTACCTCGCTCGGTCCCGACCAGAGTAAGGTAAGCGGAGAGGTGATGAACAACCTAAAGCAGATTTACGCGCAGACAGGAAAGCGCCTTCAGGATTCTAAACTCACCTCGCAGCTTGCCGACTGGATGATTACCACGCCGGATAAGATGGTTACACAGCCAGTATGGTTTGGTGTCTTCTCTCAGAAGTTCAAGGAGAAAACGGGAGAGGATGTCGACTTTACCAAGCTGGCAGAGAACGACGAGGCGTATATGAATAAGCACGAGCAGGCCATCAAGGACGCTACTGATGCTGCTGACGATGCGTCGGTACGTACCGGAGCTACCGACAATGTCTTCCTCGGAATATTGCGTGGTACTGTAAGGCCCGACGACTCTGGTGTACAGAAGTGGTTTGCAATGGCCAACTCTTACATGACGAGGTTCCTCATCTTCGAGTATGCTACAGCGAGGACAGCCATACAGGCAGCTATAGGTAACGGAACCATAAGTCGTGGTGAAGGCCGGAGATTGATTGTAGCTACAACGGCACGTATGGTTCTCTATTCATTCATCGTAGACCTCCTGCGTCGAGAGCTAGATAAAGCCCTTGGGTTAGCCGACGACGACGACGAGAAAGAAGCTGGAGAACTACTCGGGGACGCGTTCTTAACAGGCATGTCTTCAATGGCTTTCGGTCGTACGTCCGGTCAGATTGGAAGAGGTCTGAAGGGAATGGTAGTCGAGTCTTTGAACGAGGATTACCTACACCCCGATAATTATGACTACGACGATAGAGTCATGCCGCCACTGATTGACCTATCCCGTGCGTCACAACGTCCATACAAAGCTTTGTCGGATGTCGTAACTGCTGCAATTGGGCCGTATGGGTCTCCGGCAAGGACGGGTGTGTTGGCATTCAAAAAGCTAACCGAAAAGGAAAGGAAGACCGGCTCTGCCATAGACCGGCAAGAGGCAGAGTTCAACCGACTTTACCTTGAGCTGGCTGGCATGTTCGGATACGTCCCTATCTACAAGGACCTGCGTAGAGTGTACATCAAGGAGATATACAAGGACTTAGATTAACCAATGCACATCGATGTAGCGTATCTCACACTCATCGTTGTTACATTCCCAAGAGACCGTAAGGCCCGGCGTACCACCCTCATCTGAGTCGTGGTCGCCGGTCCATTTTAAATTCTTACGGCACTCGGGGCACTTCATAGTCCGTTGTATACTCTATTGATTCTTTGCAATGCGTCCTCCTCAAAGCCACGCTTGGTACGCTCACGGATGACGTTGATGATAGGCTGGATGCGGCGGTCGTAACGCTCGTTGTTGCGTAGCTCCTTCAGCTCTTCCTTGGCCTCCTCTAAGTCTGCACGTAGCTCCATATACTTCTTGCGAAGTTCGGGAGAAGAGTAGTAATACACAGGGTCGTGACCAGCGTAATCTTCACGCGCTAAAACCATGTTCTTTCGGAACGTCTTGTCGGTTTGCATGAGCGCCTCACCCCTATTGAAATAGTGGATGATGGTGCTGTGGTCACGGCCAAGGATTTTTCCGATATCGCTAGGGCCTAAGCCCTGTTCCTTCAGGAGGATAGCGAAGCACACGCGTGCGTCGACAACCTTTCTCTTACGGGTATTGGCGTAGACGTCTCCGTTGAATATGATAAAGCAGATGTCGGCAAGCCGACGGATTTGTTCGGGGTGGTGGGGAATCATTGTAGTAAAATTTTACCCTCGTTCATGTAGTCGAGGTAGTCATCTAGTTCTATATCTGAAAAGTCGAGGAGGATAACCATCTCTTCGTCCTTGTAGTATTCTATTTCGTAGTACATCTCACCGCCGATTCGTCCCGCAGCAATCTGAGTATTCTCCTCGTCGTTCGTGAATGAATCTACAGCAGCGTTGAGCTGTCGGATGACACGCACCCGGTCGATAGACGCAAGGTCCATGATGCCGTCGACAAACTTCTCGTCCAGTTCGTACGCTTGCTCAACCTCGATATACTTCTGTGTGGACTCCATGTTCTTTCAATTCTTTGAGGCGGTACTCTTGCAGGCGAGATAGCTTTCCTTCAGGTCGCTTGACTTCAGAGAATAGCACTCCGCAATCTGGTGGTATAGCAACGAGGTCGGGTATGCCGTTCTTGTTGGTCTTGATTAGCTTGATGACATAGTATCCCTCCTCTTCCAATTGCTTGATGCGCTGACTCTGTATCTGCTGCTCGGTCATCTTACCTACAAGGTAATATCTAGACCTTTGAAATGAGTTCGCATAAAGGAATCAAGACCGCAACGGAGGTGTTGTTGTCACCCATTTTCTTTATGCTGCCACGGGAGTGGTAGTCTCTTGCTATTTTTTTCAACCTCTCCGTGTCCATTATTAGTATGACCTCCTTGTTGTACCGTCCGTCAAAGACGAAGACCCAGTAGTCAGCCTCGGTAGTCGCGATGCCAGAGGGCTTGCCTCGGCTCTCATACTCGACGGCTATGTTCTGTGTCCTAGCAATCCAACTGTCGGTCTTAACCTCTAGTGTCTTGTCCTCTAGTATTTTAGCTAGGTGTTCTTCTCCAATCTTCCCGCGACTCAGGTCGAACTTGAAGTCGTTGTTGTACTCCATTCCTTAAAGTGTTTTAAAGTGTAGTCCTTCTTGTTCGATACAGCATTGTAGATTTTAGTCTCGATACCACGCTCAGCAAAGACCCAGTAGATGTTGCTCTTGGTACGTTCCTTGGTGGTCATCCTATCTCGGGACTGCCAGTAGCTAGTGGCAGAGAAGTCGATGTTGTAGTACACCAAAGCCTTTGCTTGGCGTAGGCTGATGCCCTCCCTACCACTGACAATCTGTAGCGCGATGGTCTTGTCTCCATCGTAGAACTCCTTCAGGTCTGTGGTAAGCTCGTCGCCATACACATCCTTCAAAGCCTGTAGCTCAGCCTTGAACTTGTAGAAGATGGCAATCTTATCTCGGCAGAACCTGTCGTATATGAACTGCGCTTTGCTGTGGTCGAAGACCATGGCCTCGCCGCTCTCAAACTTCACCGTTCCCGAGTACATCTGATGCAGCTTACTCATAAGCTTGACCGGGGTGTCAGCCAGTATCACTTCTTTCTTTCCGTCTATGACCCTGTGCTTACGCAGCTCAGAGCACATGGCGTATGTCCGTGGCTCCATAGGTACACGCAGTATCTGTTCGTTTAGCTGGCTCTTAAAGCCTGCTTCCTTTTGACTGAAGCTAATCGTGTATGGCCTCATCGCCTCAAGGATAGAGGGCAGTCCCTTGTTGTAGAACTTGAGCATCAGGGAGTTGACCATGCGTTCGGTCACGTCGACATAGTCATCGCAGAACCTGTAGAAGTTCTTGTACCCACGGAATGGATTGCCCGGGATGCCATACACCTGATGGTACATCTGACTGTACGACTCGGGCGTTGGGGTTCCAGACATCAAGATAACGTAGGCACCACGCGACAAATCCTTGACCTGCTTAGCACGCTTGCTCGGCTTGGGGAAAGCACCAAGGCCATGGGCTTCATCCAAGATGATGAGGTCCCACTTCAGGTTGGGCAGCTTGTGTATGCTCTCGTAGTTCATGATGAACAGCTCGTACGAGGGGCATAGCTTCATGCTGTCTTCGCTGATGCTTGACATGGCCTTCTTCTTGGTTAGGAACAGGACCCTCTCTACGCCCATCTCCTCGGCGATGGATAGGCTCGTTAAGGTTTTGCCTGTCCGAACCTCCATGGCTAGGTAAACAAACCTATTGACACCAAGAATCTGCTTGGCTCGAGCCACGATATTCTTCTGATAGTTTCTTAGCTCCATGTGATTTCGCTTTGCTCTTCGCCTTCATGCTTGTTGCGGATACGGAGCCAACGGCCTAGCCTATCCCTTCCTTCCTCTGGTCCGATGCCATACTTGTGCAGGCAGTATGACACGAGCCACTTGTAGAACTTAGTCCGTGAGATACTCTGCTTGGCGGTAGGCCCGTAGTCAGGGTACTCTTGGATGAAGTCTAGGTACACGTCCTTCTTGTACAGCTTGACGTATGGCTCGATGGTTTTGTTTTCCTCACCACCAACCAGACCGCACCACTCGATGAAGTCGTGGCTTGTCTCAGCACTGAGCTGCCTGATACCGAGGTTGATGAACTTACTCTCCACGAGTCCCGTACCTAGGTATCCGGAGATGCACGCCAACATATAGTTATCGAACAAGGCCCAGTCCTCCTCATCCCAATCGGCAAAGAAGTGCTTCTTGAATTCCATCAGTGGAGTTCGAGACTTGTTGTAGTACTGATGTAGCTCAAGCTCCCACTTGCGTCGGGCGAAGCTGTTGCCCGCACCCTTGATGGCGTAGTTGGTAGTGATGCCAATCTTCGGGGACCGCTCGAAAGGAATCTTGATGGCGTCCTTGTTCTTCTTCTCCAGTGTCAAACCCTCTGTTACTACGCTGAATAGACGCTCGAAGTCAAAGTTCTTCTTCACGTCATCGAAGCAAAGTATCTGAGTGTCAGCACTTACGAGCTGATACGGGAAGCTACGCTCGAAAGCAAACGCCTTGCCGTCTATGACCACGAGCTTCTTCATCTGACTGAGTGCGTTCATGAACAGACCCTTGCCTGTACCGCCCTCGGGGTTGTCGCTGATGACCTCGTCGTTGAGGATGACCGCCGGGCAATAGCTTAGGTTCTTGTACCCATGCATCATGTAGCCTATGGTAGACTCCATCGTCTCTCTCCGGTTCTCGTCGTTGGCACAGATGTTCCCGATAAAGGTTTGGAAGTCGCAGCCTTCATGGGACTGTGAGCTGAACGTGCGGTCTATAATGTGGTCTTGCCACACGTACCCACCAAGGTCGAGGTAGTCGATGGTGTCTACCCCATCGCGAGTGACACGCACTGCACAGTTGCGGTAGTATAGGTACGCCACACCTGATGTGTCCTCCATGAAGTATACATCGATGGTACTCAGTAGAGTAAGGAACTCCTCACGGAAGTAGCGCACGGCATCGGCAAAGAAATTGTAGATGCTCTTGTCCTCTAAGTCGATGAGGTATCCGAGAATGAAATCCTTAATCTCTTTCTCACTGGTGTGGTCGATGAGGTTGTTGGTGACCTTGACGAACACATAGTTCTTACTGCCCTCCGGAGCGTACTTATAGAAGCCGTTGTCTTCTAGGAAGGTCTTGAAGTCGAGGGGTACAATCTTAATGACACCCTTCTCTGTCTTCATCCAAAAGGTTTGCTCCTCGTTCTCTCTCTCCACACGCTCGAGGACGGCCTCTATTACATCGCCCTCAACCTCGCCCTTGAGTTGGGAACGGACCTCTTTTTTTGACACGCCACGCTTGAGCTGTGCCTTGATGTTGTTGATGCGGTCGGAGTCCTCGTAGAACTTCGTGCCGTGATTAGATGTGTTGCTGTATGCTGAGTCGAGGGTGCGCTCAATCTCAGTGGCAGTGAAGTCCGACTGCTCAAACTGCCGGAGGATGTGGGAGGCTAGGCTTTTGTTGATACCAAAGTCATTGAATGCCATGGCCAACTTGAATACATTGGCGTTGCGCTCGCCGTCTACCATACCAAACTTCTTCGTCCACCACTTGACAAGGATGTCAGCGGTCTTGTTGTCGTCGGTGATTGGTATCGTAGGCGCGTCTCTATTCGTGTCTACCTCTACATAGTCCGAGTCCTCGATGCTTGTCCATAGCTCGCTGACCTCGTTGACATAGATGAGTGGGTCATAGCTCTCGTAGCATACACGGCTGATGTTCTTGCATGTCTTGTCAAAGTGCTCAGAGTTAAAGTGTTTCTCTAGAGCATTGAAGTAATTGATATGAGTATCAGGCTCTTGAGGTATGCGAACCAATGCCTTGAGGCCATTGCCTGATGGAGATGTGAAGACAGAGTACACGTACCTGTCCTTGCATAGCCGGTCGCGCTCGGCCTTCATGTCCTTCTTGGTTGTGTAACCATCAAAGTCTAGGCAGATGAATCCACTGTGCTCTAAGATGGCAGAGTCGAGACGCTTGTTGAACTGACCGGAGAAGCACACCGCAGGTAGCTCCTTCTTAATCTCGTTTCGGCTGGCCTTGTCCGTCTCTTTACGGATGCGTTGTACTAGTTCCTTGGAGGAACCGTCCTTGATTCTGTCGAGAACAAACTTGACTGAACGGTGGAAGGGAGTCTCTGTTTCCCTGATATTTCGGAAGACTGTGACGATTTGTGACATGTCTGTGACGGTTTTTGTGTCGTTATTTTAATGCTATTGTATTGAGAATCAGCGGCTGTGACGCGAATGTCGATTCTTCCTCTCGTATATGTAGGAGAAAGGAAAGATAGAGTACTCTCTCTCTCTCTATACGGGAAAGAAAAATCTGTCACGGCGTCACCGGAAAAAAAGAGGGGGGCTGTTGCCCCCCTCCATATACGTCCGTCAGGTTAAGGGTATTCTCAGAACGGAGACTCCTCCTTTTCCTTGGGCTCCCACTTGTCGAGCTCCCAATAGTACTTGCCTTCCCTGCTTTCCTTCATCTCGAAGTTTATCCATCCGTCTTTCTTTACGTTGGCTTGCAGGAATTCGACGAACTCTTTGACGACGATGCCGACTTTGCCCTTGACAAAATCCGGTGCTCCATCACGTGGGGCTGACCAATTCATGGCGGGTGGGTACACCCTATCTTTCTCTTCACTCATAGTGTTTGGGTTATATAAAAGGTTTCAATGCTGTGTGTGGCATCAGCTCCGAAGAACTTATCGTGGACCTCAAGGGCCCGTTCGACTTTGTCCCTGCCACGGAGGACGAAGTCTTCACTCGGTTCGTACATGCCCATCATACCCGTCTTCTTATCGATGGCGAAGAACACCAGCGGTACGCCGAATAGGCTTTGGTAGATGTAGCATTGGCTGTCGTAACCATACTTGCGTGCCGACCACTTGAAGTCGTCGATGTTACCTGTCGTCTTCAGGTCGATGATGCGGTCAGGGCAGAGGATGTCTGCCTTGGCCTTGAACTGTCGACCCATGATGGTTCCCACGATGGGTTCCTCATACTTGTTTTCTTCAGCACGGATGGCCTCGAAGAAGTCGTAGTTGCCGAGCATCTTCTGCGCCCAACCATGGATGTCCTCCATCTCCTTGGTCAGGAGCATGAACTCTGCACCACGCTCAGCACAAGCTTCCTTGTACATCTTGCTGTTGCGGCTTGCAGTGTTGACGCTCTCGACCTTGGCTGCCTTCTCCGGCTCAAGGATGAGCTGATGGAAGAGGCGGCCCTTAGCAAAGGCAGGGTTGTCAGGGGTGGGGACACCGAACATGGAAGGGTTGTCAAGCAAGACCTTGATGTCCGAGTTGGACATGTACTGCCTGCCGACCTTGCCATAGTACTTGGTGTCGTCACGTAACTGCTCGATGATGTCGCTCATAGGTTATCCTTGAGAGCTTTCTGAACGGGAGCACTGACCTTGTACTTGGTGCGCAGTTGCTTGAGCAGGTTGTCGAAGCCCTCGCCTTTGTTCTCGACCACGTACTTGAGCACCTTGCCCCAATTGTCATCGTCAACGTCAAGAGATATCCGCGTTGTCTCGCTCGACGATTTAGAGGGGGCGTCCTTGGCCTCGGATGGTTGAGAAGGGATGTCCTCACCTGTCCATAGAGAAAGTCCAAGGCCGTGCATCGCAATGGCCTTAGCAGTGGAGCGTTGGATGGTCTTGTTGACCTCGAAGCTGCAAACCTTATCGATGGTGATGGACTTGTTGCGGTTGTCCATGACCGGAAGCATATCGATGTGCTCCAAGTCGTTGACTACAATGCCCACCTTAACGTAGGCTGTCTTGCCGTCGGTGAAGTAGTTGAGTCCAGTCTCCGGTTGCTCGTAGATGATGCGCTGTGCCTGAGGGTAGTTGCTCTTCAGCATGTCCCAAGCGTGAGCCCATGAGAGGTAGTCGGCACGTCCCTTCTTCTCTGCCTTGGGCCGGACGTCGATGGCCTTGAGGTTGTTGTATACTGATTCCATTTTCATTTGAGTTGGTCGATGAGTGTAATGTAGTCGGGGTCTTTGTTGATGTTGCTCTCCACCTTACGGACCCCGTGGCCGATAGATGGTAGGTCGATGTGGTATCCGTTCTCACCCATGTAGTGCTTGGTGTAGCTGCTGGTGATTTGCCGCTCTCGGCACAGATAGTAGAGCACGTGCCTTGCGTCGGATAGGTGGCGCGACTTGTCCTTGGTGAATAGCTGCTCACGGCTGATGCCGAAGCGGTTGGTCACCTTGTCTACGTACTCTTCGAAGATGTCTTGTTTCATTCGTTTTCAATTAAAATTTCTTGTATGTACAATCGTCCCTGCCTTAGCAACACAGTGTCTTGGTCTCCAGATATGAAGTCGTTGCCTTGGCTCAGCTCTTCAACCAATGCCTTGTTCAATCCCTTGCGTGCTGATAGCTGACTGTGATATGCCTTAGACCATACGGTTCCAAGGTTATCAGTCTCGAGGTGGAGGATGTAAATATATTGCATATTCAGAAGAATCTCTTGTGTGTTTTGCGACGATAATTGTACACGTTCTCCCATACACGAAGCATCTCCTCAGCAGTGGCTCCATACAAAAACAACTGCGGGTTGGACTCGGCACGCTTGAGTAACTCCGATGGATTGAAGTCGTCCATGGTACGCACACAGCGTAGGAACGCAGTGACGAAAGACATGCGCAAGTAGAAGTCCCAACGCTTGAACTGACCCAAAGAGTACAGTCTCTTGAGTGCTACGTCATAGTCCTCCCGGAACTCCCAAGTCCCTCTGCTTAGGTTCATCTTGCGCTTGGTGGTACTGGCGTTGGAAGCACTGCCCTGAGCAATCATGGCAGCGATGCGCATACTGATGCGCTTGTCCATGTCCATGCAGTCCTTGTGGAACTTGACCAACTTGATGTAGTGCTCGTCGCCTTGGGCCGCATAGCTATGCACCTTGTCCGCCACAGTCCATGGCTTGGATGCGTTGTTCAGTTCCACTACCTCGCTCATACGAAGGGCGTCACATACGATGTACTTGACCGGGATGCCAAGCTCACGGCACGCATGGAAGCGGTGCTGACCGTCGATGATGTACCCGTCAGGCGTTACGCTGATGGGTTGCATAAGCCCCTGCCTATCGATGAGTTTCTTGAGCTTGCGAACGTGAGCAGCATCGACACTGCGATTGTATTCTGTGAATTCAAACTGACCGTAGTCAGACGTGATTGTTATTGTGTCTGTTGAGGACATTGTCTATTGTATTTAGGGTTTCGTTTAGTTGTCTGAGGATAGCGTCCTCGTGATAGCGAATGCTGTATCCGTCACGAATTTCTTTGATGACGGTACGCATTGCAGATAAGTCTTCATGTTCCGACATAGATGGGGGAGTCAAACCTTTCGATATTGTACACAGCGTCTACAACAATATCGCTTTCGAACGACTCAAGTTCTGAATTATCCAATGCCCTGCCCTCGACGTACGTGTGCCGCACAACCTTCATGAAGACGAGGTTGCCTGTGCGCAGAATCATAACACCATAGGTGCATGGGTCGTGGCCTCTAGCGGAGGCCATGTCCTCAGCGTGACGCATGGTCTCCATCCAACAATTGTATTGGTCTCGGTTGAATGCGTCCTCTATAGTGGACTGAGATTCATGTGGTTCGTTCGTGCCATGCACGTATCCTGAGTTGACAGGGCTATTGAAGATGTCACACGTGGTGACAGCATGACCGAAGGCCATGGCTTGGCCCATCGCCTCGGCGAATGGACGGGTCTTGATTGAGTTCTTCATACTAGTATACCGCCGTCGCCGACGTCATTAAGGTTGAGGTAATCGCGGACACCGTCGGGTCCATACTCTTGGTAGATGGCGGATAATTCGTACATCTTGGCAGTAGGTACTGACTCGGGGTCAACACCGCATCCTCTTAGGAATGCAACACAGGATATTGCAGCGTCCTGTATTCGCTTCTTGTATTCTTCGCTCATTGTAATTAATCCGGATTAATGGATGTTGATTGTAACGTCCTTGCGGCCCTTGCCCTTGACTCCGCTGCACAGGCCACACTTGGCGCAGTTGGATACGTAACCCATCTCCTTGCTTGCCGGGCACTGAACGCCACGGGCCTCGGCACCCTTGGCAAGAGATATGAAGTGCCGCCATGACGGGAGGTTGTCGGCGCCCTCTTGGTCGTGCGATGACGCCATGAAGAAGTCCTTGTAGTCGTCAGCCCAATCCTTGCCGGCTTGGTGCGTGTACCCAGTGTGGGTAGCAGAGGCGTCAGCCATGTCAGAGACAAGGTCGATAGGCAGGAGGCTTGGTTCACCATAGCTACCGAAGCGGGTGAGCTGTGACTCAGCACACCAGTCCTTGATGGGAGCAAGGTCGGTGCGCTCACGGGAATGGATGTCCTCGGTACTGAGCGAACGCAGCATAGAGATGAACCCGGAGTACTGCATATACTTGTGGGTATAGCAACCCTTGAGACTAGCAAGGGGGCAGTCCAAGCAGTTGGCTCCGTCCATGCGGAAGAAGTTGCCTCGGTCTACCTTATTGGATTGTGCCGAGCGAACCATGGCCGCTTGACGTAAGTCAAACGTATAGGTCTGTACGACACTGGCTTTCTCGGGTGCAATCTTCTTGTTCGTGGTGCGCCCCTTGCGCACCACAAATAAGTTGTCGCCCTCTGTCCAAGCGATGCGGCCCTTCATGACTTGAGAATCTCGTATGACTTGAGAATCTCGTTGACCTGCTCGTCAGTCATGCCGTGGTCTTCGAACGTGACCGCCTCCTTGATGGTGTCCTCATCGATAGTGACCTCGCCGCTAAAGCTGAAGCCACCCTCTTCCATCTCGACCTCCACCTCGACGCCGTTACTCCATCCCTTTGTCCGCACTTCCATGCTTTCCTCGTGTGCCGTAGCACCGAGGTTGTATGCCTGACGCAACATGTCGGTGACCTGCTCCTTGGTGTACTGCGTGTCAGGCTTGAGCAAGGGGCCGTCGATGGCAAGGCTTGCCTTCATGTCCATCAGGTTGGAACGCGCTCCGTCGATAAGGAAGTTGAGTTGTTCGAGCAATGTGTCACGAGTCTGCGGCGTGACGTCCGGGGTAGTTGGGTTGTCCATAGTGTATTGAATTATTGATATGCAAATATAAGGTATTTATTACTACTGTGCAAGTTTTTCCACAGTTAATTTCAGTCATCTTACGAATTTCTTCCACACCATATCCGGCAACTGCTCACGGCAAGCCGTGTCCATGTTGTCGATGTACTCTCGTATCTCTTCGTCACTTGCGTGGCGTACAAGCAGAGGAGACAGGCCACGGACGTTGGCTATGTCACCGCATAGGTCCTCCCACCCGTTGCGCCTGTTGTACTCAGCCATGCGGTCGGCGCGGTCGCGGCACAACTCTGCGATGTGTAGGTCGAGGTGCTCTGTTCTCTTCATCTGTTGTCGTGTTTCTCGTTAGGGTCAGGCTCCGGAGCGCACTCGATACAGCCGTTTTCCAGTTCCCGTTGCGACCCATACGCAGTCGTCACGTAGTAGCCAAGGGACGAATCATCCCTCATGTACACGTAGCAATACAGGTGGTCGCCCGCAGCAAAGCCGACATCCTCGTAGGGGGACAGACTACCCCAATCCGCGTTTGGGTCCACCTTGATGTCACCAAAATTCTTGGTCTTGATTGTCAGCATGGATTTGATTGTGTCTTTCATTTCTCGTTTTGTTGTTCGTACTTCTCGTCAGGGTCAGCGACCATGCACTCGCATGGTCGGGTCGTAGCATACGGGTCAGCGTAGTGGGTCGAGTAAACAAACCCCTCGCCGCCGCAGATAGGGCAATCATCCATGGTATCTCTCTTTGATTCGTTCCAGTTCCTCTTCGTACTTGGCATACAACTCCTTCTCAGCATCACTTATCTCACCCTCGCCATTTCGTAGTAGCGCGGCAAGGTCAGTGAGGAGAGTAATCCCTTCTATGCTCATGTCATACTCCATCCTTAAGTCAAGGCTCCATCTTGCCATGTCTTGGAACGAGCTGAACTTCTTGAGTTGCTCGACCTCTCTGTCTATTGCTTCTTGTTTCATAGCTTTCCTGATTCGAGGTCGAATTCTGTGTTGATTTCCCCGTTCTTGACGGGGTACATGTTGAACTGCCACCCTTCTGCATAGAAGACATTGACGTCGATGTGTGCGCTGACGGAGAACCACAGGTCGTCGTCGCCATTGCTCATCTCGGTGATGACATTCTGAGGGATGTCGATGTCGCCGAACAGCTTGCTTGGGACGATGACCTTACCGCCTTGCAAGGCGGCCATGGCTTCGACCTCAATATTTGCGAGCGTATTGAGCGTGACTTCGGCGTCCTTGCCCATGGCGTTGCGGGCATCGCGAAGGATGCTGAGGATATGGTCTCTCATGACTCTTGCATCTCTTTGAACTTGGCGCGGTTGGCATCGCGGTCAAGGTTGAGGGAGTGGATGTACTCGCGGGCATCGTTCCAATCGTCGAACGCCTTGCCGTCGATGCGGTACTTGAACACCTTGTAATCGTTGGGCTGTCCGTCGTTGTCGTACACCTCCGTCACGTCGATGCTGAACTCGTTGGTCAGGATGTCCATCACCACAGTGGGCAACGACCCGACACCATCGTAGTCAACGAGATTGCCGCCGTCAATCTCAAGCGTACCCTCGGCGTAGTACTTCTCGCCGTGCCACTTGGTGTCGTGGAACTCGAACCACGCATGGCCCGAAGCCTTAGTGCCTACATGAACAATGACCTCGACGTTCTCGTCTCGGTGAATATCCTGACCCGTAGTGAGTACGGTGTGACCAAGGGTAGGATAGATGACCTTGGCGTTGATGAGTTGGTCTTTCATTTGAAGTTGAATTTGAATACGCTGTTGAGGAAGTCAGATGTCATGGGTCGCTTGCACTCTTCATCATGCACCCACTTCATGATGTCCTTGCACCGCCAATACTCAGCGAAGTGTTTCTTCTTGCGAGCAATGCTCTTGATGTGGGCGCTCAGTGTGGTCTGAATCTCACGCAGTTGGTCGTCGCCGTAGTACTCGAGGAGTTCTCGTACCTCTGCCTCAGTGCACTTGGTGATGGGCTTGTTCCGTAGCTCTTCGATGCGAGCGTCTATCTGTTCGTCTGTCATAATTAATCCGGATTAATTGTATTCGTGGCTCGCTCAACGAGCCGGGTTTAGTTCGAGGATGCGCTCTGCACACTCGTGGATGTTTGCGATGAGACACCCAACGTCAGCACCACCAAGTGGAGTGTCCAACTCAAGAACCATGGGAGGTATAGACTTGAGTAGTCGGTCGATGTCTTCGTGAATGGCGCGGCAAGCCTCGCCTGTTGTCATGGTTTCAATGGCCATTGTATTTGTTCTTAATTGATAGTGCAATATAAGGAATATATTCCATGTATGCAAGAAATAACTAATAAATCTACTGTTCGAGAAACGATTTTTTTATGCGCTCCACCTTGGCTCGGTTCGCAACCCGAACCTTGTACCAAGGCACAAGCCGAAGCAACGTGGATACAACCCACATCTGTGGAGTCGTCATCTCAACGGTGATGGTCGTCAGGTCTTTGTGCCAATGCCACAAGCCCGACTCCAATTGGGTGAAGAACATTCTCTCTCTCATGTCTGTATGTGTTTGAGACACAGGGGGAATCGAACCCCCACCCCTTGCAATGGGCCACCATGTGTGCCTTCGTGCGCCGTGGTACCTACGACGACTTCCCTCTGTTGTCCTTTGTCGGATTGGGCATTCCGTTCGACACCCCGCACTATTGGGTGAGGAGGGTAGAGGTTCTTGCCCCTACCAAATCGCCTCGCGGTGTCTGTCACGGCTCGCTCAACGAGCCGGGTATTTCTTGTAAGACTTCTCACCAAGACCCATGACATTAACGATGTACTCCACGCTCTGCCCGAAGCACGAGGCGATGGTCACGCCGTTATCAAGGGCGATGTATACGTTGCCGGTGTGTTCGTTGAAGCCGCAACACAGGATGTCTACAGGCTCAGGAACCTCAGACAAGGCAGTGACGACAAGGGCCGCAGACAAAAGGTCGGAGCCGTAAAGGGGTGGGAATTCTATGTTCATGATTCGATAAGGATGTAGCACCATGCGTGCTTGCCGGTGACCTCGCACTTGCTTAGGAATTGCTCCGGCTCTTCCGGGAAGTCTTCTTTGTAAACGACAGCGAAGTGATGTCCGTGATAGTCTAAGAACTCGTCGAGCTGTGTCTCCTCCTCGTCGGTGAGGTGGGCGCGGTCGTCGTTGATGATGACGGGTACGAAAAACCCGCACACGTGGTATTCTTTGCGTTCAGTCATGTCAGAGCATTAGAGATATTCTCATCCCCTCGATGAAGGAGGGGATGTCGTACAGGGGGAGGGCGTACACCAACCCATCCTGTCCGTCCTTGTAGGTGATGAAGGTTTCGTAGGTCGCCATGTAATCGTCATGATTCAGGGCGATGATGCGCTTGGCCTCGGCGATGAGGTCCGCGTTGTTGAGGAGTTTAGGGTCAGTCATGATGTCCATGGTTTGCCGTTCATCACCGCTGTGTAGAACAGGATGAACAGAGGTTTGTGAATGCGGTTGACACCGCTGTACTCCTTGACGAAACCCCGCATCTGCTCACGGGTATAGTCAACGCCGTTGGGAGACGTGGCACTGCCGTCAACATGCACGATGCCGTGCTTGGTCTTGCCTTTAATCTTCATGGCTTCCATAGTTTCTTCAATTCATCGCGGCGGGCGCGGTCCATATCGTCGCGCTCCAAACCGCGCTCAGAAAACCAATTGGCACACAACACCTCGTGGTCTACGCCCATGATGCCCCATGTCTGAACGACCTCGCCGCCAAGGATTACAGTGACGTCGGTCTTCCATCGCGGAGCCATGCAAGACTTGGTGTCGGGGTCCCACGGGATGTGTCGGGACGTAGCCCTCCTGATAATAATCGGCTCGCCCTTCCATGTCCCCTCGATAGAATCGCGGTTGTAGTTGTCAGCAGTGCTGATGTCAAGGTGGTGGTCTATGTGTTCAAGTAGACCAGAGAATGTTCTATAGCTCATTTGTGTATGATTAGTGAAAGTGTAAACGTGGGTGCTGTCACAAACAGTAAGATGTATGGTGCGATACCCTCCGTGACAAGAGAGAGTAGGCACGCCAACAGAAAGCTGAAGGCAGAGAAGTCCATAAGCCGCTCGCTCATTAGAACTCGCCCTGCTCTCTTGGTACAACTTGGATGCAGTCGATGCCGTTGGACCGCCACATATCGACAACCTGATTGCGGTCGTCATACACCCGCTCGATGAGGTCGTCACCGTTCTTGCGGATGTTGTCCAACAACTCTTTCTTGAACACATCGTCACGCCGGTAGTCCCCGTCAGGTCGCATATACAACGCGTCGTAGTGGATGCCGTACTTGGAAAGCCACTCCTCCGTGACCGCACGGTTCTTGTCGTTGCGGGCCGAGACAATGGTGATGACCTTGCCCCGCTCTCTCCAGTCTCTGAGGACGCTGACCACAATCTCGTTGGGTACGTCGAGCCTGAGTATGTTGTCAGGGTTCTGCCACGTAGTCCACCATGCCTGTCGCTCGTTGCTTGGGTATGGGGCCTGTGCTTCGTCTGCCGCTTTACGTCGGGCATCGACGTTGGCAATCGTGCCGTCTAAATCAAATAAAATCATGGGGTACACATTTTGGGATTGAAGTCAGGGTTGTCCATGTCACGACCGAATGCGGCGGCGAGGTCGTGCATGGTGAGGTGTTCTTGCATGACGGAATGCAGTGCCATGTCCGCGAACATCTTCTCGTTCTTTTCGAGTAGGGCTTGGCGCATGATGGACAGCTTGTTCACCTTGGGAAGGGAGTCGAAGAAACTCATCGTGTGGTGGGTGGGATGAAGATTTCAGGGAACGCCCGCACAAGGCGTGGCTTGTTGTTGTTGTCAGCCTTGAAGAAGGTGTCGATGATAGCCGCGTTGAAGGAGCCGCCCATCTTGGCGTCATCGTGCAAGCGGTTGTAGTTCTCTTGCGTGTTCCACCTCGACTCAAACTCGTCATTGAGGGCGCGAAACATATCGTTGTTCTCAGCGACGAGTGGGGCTTTGTCAAGCTTCTCAATCATCTCGACCAAATCCTCGGTCTTATGGGCCTTGGCACTGAGCCGGCACGTGTCGTAGTATGTCATGATTAATCCGGATTAATTACCTCAATCTCTTTTGTCCACTCACCCACCGTATAGCGGATGAGTCCCTGACGCACGATGCAAGTCACGCCGCGCAATTGAATCTGTTCGACCAAGCCCTTGAACGATGGCGCCCACTGAAAAGATGGCTCGCTGAATTGTCCCTGACTGTCGATGGTGGTTACTCTGATGTCCATTAGAATTAATCCGGATTAATTGGCCCGGTCGCCATCTATTTGTTGTTGTTTTAATGATAGTGCAATATACGTAGAATGTTTCGATTATACAAGAAATAACTAAGAAATCTGCACTGCGTAGGTGCAACTTTTTTCGCGTCCCTGACACACCGTGGGGGAGTGTGTGCGTCCCTGACTCACCGTCCCTGACTCACCGTGGAGGAACGATGGTGG
>Ga0233410_10000240_pt1 | contig 18982 bp, 14 predicted proteins | sample Na_anoxic_1_MG_FD_179869 | JGI IMG/M metagenome (GOLD analysis project Ga0233410, IMG submission 179869) | Seawater microbial communities from Saanich Inlet, British Columbia, Canada - Na_anoxic_1_MG | ecosystem: Environmental > Aquatic > Marine > Inlet | place: Canada: British Columbia...
AGAAGTGGTGGGGATCGAGCTCTGGAAATGAGACCCCAGTGACTGGCGAGACGCGGGCAGTGGAATAGGTGGCGAGTTCCCAGTTGTCAGTTGGCAGTTCTTTTGCAACCGAGCATTGACCTTTTCCTAAACTGAGAGCCTGGGTGAGTTGGTCGGCATTAGGTGGTTTATTATCGCAAATGACCGCAAAGATATCGTGTTCTTTGTAGCGTGCGAGGGCGGTGAAGTCTTCTGTAGCGATGAGTTTCCCATCGACTAGGAGAAGCTCAATTCCTTTGCGCCCAGCGGTCGCAGCGACGTCGGTATGGTAGCCTTTACGCCCGCGAATGAGTGGTGCAAGTAGGAGGTTGCGCGACTTGGTTTTGAAGGCTGCCTGGAGTTGCTTAGCGATTGCATCTTGGGTTTGTGAGACCACGGCTTCGCCGGACTCTGGGCAATGTTGGGTGCCGAGCTTGGCATAGAGTAGGCGGAGGAAGTGGAAGATCTCGGTGACTGTGCCGACTGTGGATTTTCCGCCGCCGCGCGAGACGCGTTGCTCGATGGCCACAGTCGGAGGCAGGCCTTCGATTTTATCAATATCGGGCTTCTCTAACTGACCAGCGAACTGGCGGGCGTAGGGCGACATGGAGTCGAGGAAGCGGCGTTGGCCTTCGGCAAAAATGATGTCGAAGGCTAGCGTGGATTTTCCTGAGCCTGAGAGGCCGGTGACGACGACGAGTTCATCGCGCGGGATGGTGAGGTCGAAGTTTTTGAGGTTGTGTTCGCGGGCTCCAGAAATCTGGATGGAGTTTGAGTGAGGAGTGCGAAGTGAGGAGTGTGAAGTGGAGTCAATTGCAATGGGAGAGTGGTCGTTGATGAGTGCTTTGGCGGTCTCGGTGTCAGTCGTTAGAATTTCTTCTGGAGTGCCGTGGAAGACGACTTGGCCGCCGTCAGTGCCAGCGCCCGGTCCGATTTCGATGAGGTGGTCGGCGGAGCGGATGACGTCGAGGTTGTGTTCGATCACCAGCAGAGTGTGACCGGCATTGACGAGGGATTGGAAGACTTTGAGGAGTTTTTCAATGTCGGTGAAGTGGAGTCCAGTGGTTGGTTCGTCTAGGATGAGGAGTTGGCCGTTGTCGGTGACTTTTTTGGTTTTCGAGAGGAGTTGACAGAGCTTGATGCGTTGGGACTCGCCACCAGAAAGGGTGTTGAGTGGTTGGCCGAGTCTGAGGTAGCCAAGGCCGACGTCGAGGAGCGGCTTGAGAGCGCGGTGGATTTTAGATTTAAGAGTGAGTGTCTTTGACTTTTTCTCACCCTCTTGAATTTTAAAGAATTCGAGGGCTTCGGTGATGGTGAGGGCGAGTACGTCAGCGACGGATTTACCTCTCAGTTTGATTTCAAGAGCAGCAGAGTTGTAGCGTGAGCCTTCGCATTCTGGGCAGGTGATGTAGAGGTCGCTGAGAAACTGCATTTCTACCTTTTCAAAGCCATTTCCCCAGCAGCGCTCACATCGGCCAGCGCCAGAGTTAAAGGAGAAATAGCCGGCTTTGAGGTCTTGCGCATCAGCTTCATCGGTGAGAGCGAAGAGTTCGCGGATAGCATCGAATGCGCCAGCATAGACAGCTGGGGTGGAGCGGGGTGTTTTAGTGAGAGCAGACTGGTCCACACGCTCGACGCCGGAGATATGGTCGATGCCTTTGATCGATTTGATGAAGGCCGGATCTTCATCGGTGGTGTGGAGGAAAGCCTTTTGGAGGTTACGGTAGATCACATCATTGGCCATGGTCGATTTACCGGAGCCTGACACCCCTGTTAGACAAATGAACGTGCCGATGGGGAGCGCGATATTTTGGTTGTCAATGTTGTGCTTGTAGGCACCTGTGAAGCTGAGCTTCTTGCGTGACTTGCGACGATTGGAGGGAGGTTTGATAGAATTCTCGCCTGTGAGGTAGGGGAGGGTTATTGATTGTTGATTGTCGATTGCTGATTGTTGAATGTCAGAGAGAGGGCCGTGGAAGGTGATGTTTCCTCCATGTTCACCAGCAGCTGGGCCTATATCGATGAGGTTGTCAGCTTGGCGCATGACAGCCTCTTCGTGCTCGACGACGACGACGGTATTTCCTTTATCACGCAGGTTGTGCATGATCGATATGAGGCGATTGACATCGCGGGCGTGGAGCCCAACGGTCGGTTCATCCAGAACAAAGAGAGTGTTGGTGAGAGCCGCTCCGAGGCAGGTTGTTAGGTTGACGCGTTCTATCTCGCCACCTGAAAGAGTGCGGGCTGGGCGGTCGAGGGTGAGGTAGCCTAAGCCGACTTCATTGAGGTAGGACAAGCGTGCTTGGATTTCATTCATCGCGTGCTTCAGTGAACTCGATTCCTGGTTTTTGATTTCTGATTTGAGATTGTGGAACCAGTCATTGAGATCAGTCAGTGGGATGTGCCATAGGTCGGGGAGGGATTTCCCTTCGATCTTGAAGCAGAGCGCTTCCGGCTTGAGACGGGTGGCATTGCATGCGGGGCACTCGGTGTAGGCGCGGTAGCGGGAGAGAAAGACGCGAACATGCATTTTGTATGCCTTGGTTTCCATCCAGTCGAAGAAGCCGCGAACTCCGTACCATTTTCCAGCTTTCCAGAGTTTGTCGGCATTGCCCTTTTCGCCTTTGAGCACCCATTCTTGATCCTTTCTAGGCAAGAGGTGCCAGGGGGTGTTAGTGTCGATGCCTTGCAGGCGTGCGCAGCGAATGAGGTCGTCTTTGCACTCAGCTCCGCGTTCGCCTTCAAAGGGTTTGATGACTCCTTCTTTGATCGTGAGAGTGGGGTCTTGGACAGATTTTTGAAGGTCGATTCCTATGATTCGACCGAAACCACGGCAATCGGGGCAGGCTCCCAGTGGGGAGTTGAATGAGAACAGCGAGGCTGTGGGAGGGCGGAGTGTGAAGCCGGTATTTGGGTTGTGCCATTCCGTGCTGAACGCGCGGATTTGAGATTTTTTATTTGAGTTTTGAAATTGGATAGAGCAATGGCCTTTGCCAAAGTTGAGTGCGGCTTCCAGCGCTTCGTGGAGCCGGGTTTTGTTAGCTTTTGTTAGTTTTATGCGATCTTGAATAATAACGGCCGATGCTTCGCCCCATGGACTGCTGTCATCCGTGTCATCCGTGCGAAGGACTTCAGCCCCTTTGAGGACTCTGAGGTAGCCTTGCTGGTTGAGGAAGTTGAAGACTTCTGCAGTGGTGGCGCTTTCAGAAATGGTGATGGGAAAGAGAACGAGAATGTTCTCGCCGGCATGCTGGGAATAGCTCCAGTCTACGATTGAGGCTGGGGAGTCGGGCTTGATTTCTTCTCCAGTATCTGGATCAAATGCTCTGGCTAGTTTTGGGTAGATGACTTTGAGGTAGTCATTGAGCTCGGTGAGGGTTCCGACGGTGGAGCGGGTGGAACGAATAGAGTTTTTTTGCTCGATAGCAATTGCCGGCGGGATGTTGTCGATACGATCGACCGCGGGTTTGTCCATCCGGTCGAGGAATTGGCGGACGTAGGGCGAGAACGTCTCGACGTAGCGGCGTTGGCCCTCGGCGTAGAGGGTGTGAAATGCGAGTGACGACTTGCCGGATCCAGAGGGGCCGGTGATGACCGTGAGCTGGTTTTTAGGGATGTCGAGGTCGAGGTTTTTCAGGTTATGCTGGCGGGCACCTCGAATTTGGATCGCTGGAATGTTCTCTGGCACGGCAGCAGTCTAGCCGTGATCTGGAGCGTGGCAAATCGGGAATCAATGATCCGCGTCATTTCCTAGGGACTTCGATGAGCAAAGGCGAGTCAGCTAGATCTGAGGGCGCGACAGTGGGGGAATCTTTAGGGAGGTTTTCAATGCCACCAAAGCGTCTTTCGACAAGTGCAGCGACGGTGGGGTCGGATAGATTGTAGGATTCCATCGGGCGTGGCTTGCAGAGTTCGATGTCGGCGGCGTGCTTGTAAATTTTCCAGACCAGTTCAGAGCAATAGAGCTTCTCATCATCCCAGAGGAATTTGAGGTCGTAGTTTTTGTTGAGTTGTTGCGCTCCCCATGTGTGAGCCAACGCGAGGCATTCTGGGGTGATGGAGGAAGAGTCTTTTAGGCGGCGAGCGTGAAAGCTCTTTGGGTCGCGTTTGATGAAGTCCTCTAACTTGGTATATTTTACTGGTTGGACGGCCTCGAGCACCCACCATTGATTGTCGCGCTTAAAAACCACACCGACATGGGTCCATTCGGAGTCAGTCGCGGCTTTGATGGCATTGGCTTGGCCTCGGTTGCCGCTTTGAAAGACGATGTCACAATCTTTGAGAGCATAGGGGTTGTGCTTGCTGTATTGGCCATAGCCAAACGAGAGGACGGCTGAAAGCAGAATGATGAATGGAAAAAGGAGGCGCTTCATAGATGAAAGAATCGAACAATGTGAGGTGTTACTCACACAGTACTCGATAAATAATTGGATGTCCTTAGAAATCTATTCTAGCGTCTGACACCCTTTTTCTCAGCTCTCGATTTTTTTTGGGTTCGTCTCTTTCGATATGAGGTTCCTCGACTTCACGAGCTTTTGCGATGAGGAGGATGCGCTGCCAGTTTTCTTCAGTGAGTTCGACCTCTTTGGTGATGTAGAGGATTGACTCGGCGTGCGCCTCTGGGTTGAGGCTTTTAGATTTCTTTTGGCAGTTAGAGATGTAGGTTTTGCTCCATACTTCGAGGTCTGGGGCGAACTCGCGATCAATTTCTTTTTGCTCTAGAGTGGATTCAAGGTGCTCGTCTTTTAAGAACCATAGTGAGCCATTAAGTTTTGCAGGAATGCGGCCGAGACCTAGAATTTCTTTGTAGTAGTGTTCAGTTTGTAATTCAGCTGTTCGCCTTTTTTTTCGTTCAAATTTACGAACGACTCGTTTGGAGCTACGTATGTATCGTTCTATATTTTTAGTGAGGCTGGTATCATACTTCGCAATGGTATCTGCCGAGTTGTTGGCGATGAGTTTGCGCATTTCACTGATAAATCCGAGGTGATCGAACTCCGTGATCTCATTTTCGGCTGCTAGAGCTGCCGCCTTTTCAGCAGCCTCACGCATCTTTTGTTGTTCGATTGCTAGCGCGCGCTCTTTTCTTTCTTCGAGGTAGACTCTCCGTTCTTCTTTAGCCAATTTACGATCTTCCTCAATTTCCCGCAAAATTCTTTGTTGCCGCACTATTTCAAGGCGTTCTCTCTCTCGCATAGTGCGTTCGAGCATGGATTTTTTAGCATCGAGGGCAGCTTTTTCATGGGCTGCAGCTTTTTCGACCTGTTGTTCGTATAGTAGCTCTATTTGGGCTTGCTCGCGTCGTAAATTCTCGTTGGACGATTGATTTATGGCAAAGGTTATGCCTGCTGCTACAAGTATGAGAGCAATGATGACGATGGCGGTAGTGGGTGCCGAGGAGGGTTGTTTTACCTGAATTCTATTTTTAGGTAAAATGACACGATGGCTTGTGGGTGTTGACGCTTGAGGAGGTGGTTGGTTCTTGGCTGTTTCAAGCTGCAATGCGAGCTCATCTAGTTCTTCCGCCATTTCTCCCACGTCGGGGTAGCGGAATTCTCTTTTAGGGTGAATCGCTTTGAGGATGATCGTATCAAATGCTGGGTCCGAGTCACTGAGCGAGGATGCTGGGATGTATGGGTATGGAGGCATTTGCCCAGTGAGTAGTTCATAGAGCATCACACCTACCGAAAATATGTCTGCGCGTTGGTCGATGTTTTCAGGGTCTCTGACAACTTCTGGGGCAGTGTAACCCTTTGTTCCATAGACGGCTCCACCATCGTGGGTATTGTCGAGTGGTCGTGCTAAGCCAAAGTCAACAATTTTAGGGCGTGCGGAGTCGTCAATGAGGACGTTAGCTGGCTTTATGTCACGGTGAATTAGTCTAGCATCGTGAGCGTGCTTAAGACCTCGGCACATAGCTGAAATGAGGCGGCACGCCTCGTTCATTTCGACACTTTTCCCGTGAGCTGAATCAAATAGTGATCGGCCAGGAACAAGTTCCATCACAATGTAGAGCATCCCATCAATGTTACCGAAGTCGAACACCTGGACCAGATTCGGGTGGTTGAGTTTGGCCATCGCTTTGGCCTCGGTCTCAAAATTGATGCTGAACTGTGAATCGAGCCCCATTTCGTAGGGCAAAATCTTGATCGCTACTGGTCGATCAAGTGAAATTTGAGTGGCTCGAAAAACGGCCCCCATACCGCCTTGGGCGATGAATTCGGTGACTTCGAAGCTCGGAAAAAAAGGGTTTAGTTCTTCGGGTGTGGGTGGTTTGAATCCTTGTGTCATCCTCTATGCTTGGGCGTGGTTGTGGGAGGATTTAGTTGACTTAGAGCACCCTAGACCAATTTTGGAATATTGGAAACACTGATTATTCGAAGAGTTCGATGAAGGCATTGCTGCCTTGTGCGGAAGTTTGGAGAGCTGCTTGAATTGTTTTGATTGCAGTGGCTTGGCCTTTGCTTTCTAAGTCTTGAACTAATGTTCTTAGTTTTCGCTCGTAGGCGACGCGGATCTTATCAATGTTTTCTTCGTAAGAAGCCTCAATTCGCTCTTGTTTTTCGTAGGCGGCAGTAGTCAGTTTTTTAACTGTATCGCTTTTTCCCATACCTGAGATAGATTTTTTGATACGGTCAGTATCGGCTATTAGCTCGTTGATTTTATTGACAGAAAACTGTTCGTGGGCTTGACCAGTTCGAGAGAGACCTCTGAAGTGAAAATCAAGGTCCCATTTGAGTCGCTTGATGTTCTTCCTGAAATCTTCGCGGCGTTTAGCTTCCGCGCCTTTGACTAGCTGGGCAGCTTTGGCTTGGAGTTGAGAGAACTCAGAGTCGTCAGAGTCACCTTCCTCGTTGAGGGTGATAGCCCCGTTGGCTGGAGCATCTTCACTCCATTCAAACAAGGTGTATGGAATGCGCTTATTATGAGAAGCGTCGCGCCACTTGGAGGAAGATGTTGCGACTAAGCTACTTTGATTTTTAGGGTAATTCTCGTCCCAATTATGGATTTGCCATTCTTCTCCAGTGAGCCATTTCCATTCATTTTGCTGAAGGACGCCACCAATCCGGCAAAGTTTACCAGAGGGGACATTGGCTGGGATAAATTCGCCGAAATAGAACATTTCTATTTCATCTGATGGGATGGCAATATGGGCACCTGCGGATTTGGCTAAGCGTTGGGCTTGACTGAGTTTGAGAGGGAATGGGCAGAGGTAGTAATTGCGATTGGAGAATGTGATTGAACCCGCTGGGTAGGTGGGGGAAAGGGAGTTCAGAGTCTGAATCACGCGCGCCATTTGCTGCTTCAACTCTGCAGGTTGTGAACCGTCAGTTTTCCACTCGATGAGAAATTTCGACTTATCCTTACTTTTTTTTGCGGAGGCAAACATGTCACTGTCGAGTTGTGCGAATGCGAGCTTAGAGGTTTTGCGAATGGCTATGTTGTTGTTCCAAAGAGTACCATCAGCCCATGCCCACTGTTCGTATCCAGCTGTAGCGGCCCCAATCCAGGCATTCTCACCAGCTGGGATCGACTTGCTGAGTGCCGCTAGGTCTGAGTCGCTAGCGACAGTGGCCAGCTGAGCCCCATAGTTGGCTGCCCAGAGTTGCGCTTGGTGCCATGTTAGTTGCTTGTCGATAAAGAGGACGAGGCGTTGGTCGTTGTCGAGTGAGATGGTCTCCTTTGGCATCTCGTCAATGGGGCGCTCACCTGCGGCTAAGCGATTCTGAAGTTGCTCTAAGGTTTTTCTCTCGAGAATCTTCTCTACAGGAGGAGTTTCCTTAGGTGTGATCTGAGGGGGGGTCACAGGTTTCGTTACGATTTCTTCGTTTTGCTTTTCAATTTCGGTGATTTTGGCCTCTTTAGCGTCCTTCCATTGGAGGACTCCATAAATGGCACCAAGAAGGGTGATAATGATGATAAAATTACGGATGCTCATTCCGCCCCCTCCAACCTTGACTCCTTCAGCTAGCTCTGTGGCTCCTCTTTGAGGAGGGAGTGGGTTTCCTAAACTTGGAGTTCGCGCGGTTTTGCCTGCAGGGATCGTTACCAGAGTAGGACTTTGTTTGATTGCCTGCGTATCCAGAAGGGGAGATGTGCTAGGCTTACTTTGTCGCTTTTTAGCTGAGCGGTAAATATCCTCAAGCTCGTCAGCAAATTCTTCGGCTGAGGAATAACGTTGTTCGAGGGAGGCGGACATGGCCTTACGGATGAGTCGGTCAATCATTGGGTCGCACTTAGAGTACTTGATGATTGGCTCGTAGAGCTTGCCTGGGATTTTACCCGCGAGTAGCTCATAGAGCATGACGCCCACGGCAAAAATGTCAGTGGCTGGGCCTACTTTGTCGGGAGCTGATAAAACTTCAGGGGCTGTGTAGCCTGGAGTGCCAAAGATGACTCCTGTTTCGGTGTCACCGGATGGTCTGGCTAGTCCAAAATCACCGATCTTAGGTATGCCAGATTTTGTGATGAAAATATTGGCCGGTTTGATGTCGCGATGGAGAATTCCAGCGTCGTGGGCATTGGCTAGGGCCCGGCAGATGGCGATGGTGACCTCTAGTGCTTCTTGTTGGTCAAGGTGGCCTCCATAGGTTTTCTCGTAGAGCGTGGCTCCATCGACAAACTCCATGACGATGTAGAGCATGTTTTCCACCTCACCAAAGTCGAAGACGCTGATGAGGTTGGGATGGTTGAGGCGAGCCATGAGTTTTGCTTCGGTGATGAAGGACTCACGGAATGTCTCAGACTCTCCTAATTCAGGTGGGAGAACTTTGACAGCCACCGGTCTATCAAGCGAGGTCTGGGTTGCTTTATAAACGGCTCCCATGCCGCCTTTGGCAATGAGTTGCTCAAAGCTATAGGCTGGTAGGAGTTTAGCCAGGTGTTCTACACTGGGTGGACTAAACTCTAGTGGTTGATGGGGATTGTCATCTGACATACTCTTAGTGATACTTGGGGTTTGCTGGCAGATGGTTACAGTGACTTTACACAAAAGGTCAAGCCTTGCTCAATAAAGAATGTATGGGTAGAACGCAACAACAAGCAGATCATGAACGAGAGAGTAATTATGGAGAAGGTGGGGCGTCAAGGTATTGTGCGCATGGTAAAGTCTTTTTATGCAAAGGTTCCTAGCGACGATATTCTAGGGCCTATGTACCCTAAAGATGATATGCAAGGGGCTGAAGAACGGCTCTTTGATTTCTTGATGTTCCGTTTAGCCGGTGATCCAACTTACACTGAGAAACGAGGGCATCCGAGACTCCGTGGCCGGCACATGCCATTTAAAATAGGAATACGAGAGCGAGACAGGTGGGTGGAGCTGATGGCGTCTTCGATGCGTGAGGCTGAGATTCCAGAGGATGCTGCTGTGCAGCTCAATGCGTTCTTTTTGCAGATAGCAGATTTCATGAGAAATGTACCTGAGGGGAATGGGATCAACTTCAATCCACGAGCGTGACAAAACCGAGCTATTAGCGTGCTGGCTCGACCGAGTCAGCTGGGCGAGTAGGCGCTCAACATGGCGCTAGCGAGGAAGGAAGAGCCCCGAAGGCCTTTAAGATGCCAAGGCAGGCGAGTCCCGCGATGATCCATTTGAGGACGCTGAGGCTGGAATGCTTTTTAGTTGGATTCATAGGCATAACTGTGAGAGGTGAATGCTGTGCATTTCTTCCCAGAAAATCAGGTGACGTGGCAATAGTTAAGCTTAGCGGATTCGACCTGAGCGTCGGGCTGATTGGTACTGGTCGATTCCTGAGACTATGCCTTCTGCAATTTTTTGGCGATAGTTGCCTTTTTTACAGGCTCGGCACTCACTGCTATTCGTGAGGAATCCACCTTCAAACAAAATCGATGGGTTCTTGGCATTACGGATGACGTAGTAGCGGGCGTGTTTGACCTTGCGGTCGTTCGCTCCGGTCTTACGTAAAATGGCACTGTGGACGTATTGAGCTAGTGGCTTGGAGCGCGATGTGTAGTAAAAGGTTTCAATCCCCTTGGCTGCGCGTCGGTAGGTGCAGTTGTAGTGAATCGAGACGAAAATAGAGTTGCCGTAACGGTTGCCGATGGAGGCCCGTTTTTGTAGTGACAGGAAAACATCGCTGGTGCGGGTCATACGGGTGCGGTAGCCCTTTCTCTTTAGCATGTAATCCACCCGTTGAGCTGTATCTAGGGCGAGGTGCTTCTCATAGACTTTGCCGTAACTGCCGCCATAGTCTTTTCCGCCGTGTCCAGCATCGATCACAATGGTGCTAAATGCCCTAGCTTGGCTGATTCCATGGCTGGCGAGCCAGAGGCAAGTGATGAATGTAATGAGGCGAGTTAGGGGCATTGAATCCTTTTAGAGTAGGCTGTGTGGTGATGCGCCTAGGGCGCAAAGAGCTGACAATCAACTCGCATAATCAACAGCATCTGTCAAGAAATCAGCTCTAGCAGCATCCAAATAATCAGGTAATTAAAGAGTTTAGCTTTCAGGAATTATTAAGTTTCTTTGGTACGCTTCAATAACCCGCGAAACATGGGTTACTATGACTGGTTAGCTGAAGCGCTTTCAAGTGCCGGCCAACGGCTGAGAGCGAGTATGAATAACAAAACTAGAAGGCCGCCTGGCACAAAGAGTAGCAAGGAGAGAGCTGGGCTTAAGCCTGCCTTTTTGAGAATCATCCAAAAGGGGAGTATGAAGACTCCCGCGAAAATTGTACCAACCATGAGCATCAGAATGATTTCTCCACCTTGGGGTAAGGAGATAAAAGCGACCCGATCTAACATGTGGGAATGTTAGTGAGCTAAAGGGGAGTCACTTTTGCCTCTACAGCAGTCCCATCTTCTGGAGAGAAGGCTGATGGCTAACAGGACGACACTGATAGTGATGGATTACATTGTTAGAAGACTGTGCAATGGGATGTTAGAGGAGTCCAGCGATCACAAGTGAAACAATGGCCATGACATTGATAATGATGTTCATGGATGGACCAGAGGTGTCTTTGAATGGGTCGCCTACGGTGTCACCGACGACGCACGCAGTGTGGACGTCTGAGCCTTTGCCACCAAGGTTTCCATCTTCCACGTATTTCTTGGCATTGTCCCAGGCTCCACCTGCGTTCGACATCATTAGAGCCATGAGAATACAGCCGAGTAATGCTCCAACGAGAGTTCCTGTGAGGGCGATGGCTCCGGTACCGTTGATGGCATTGAATCCAAATCCAACCACAATCGGGGTGCCGACGGCAAGGAGGGCTGGGAGGATCATTTTCCGGGTGGCTGCTTTGGTTGCGATATCGATACATTTATCAGTCTCGGGTTCCGCCGTTCCTTCGAGTAAGCCCGGGATGTCACGGAACTGGCGACGGATTTCGTTGATCATTTCAAAGGCTGCTTCACCCACTGCAGTCATGGTGATGGCTCCATTGAGGAAAGGGACAATGCCGCCGATGAAGAGGCCGACAAAAAAGGTGGCGAGGATCGAATTATCTGAAAGGTTGAGTGAGATATCGGATTTTTGGATGAATGCCGTGATCAGAGCGAGCGCTGAGAGTCCTGCCGCGCCAATGGCAAAGCCTTTACCAATCGCAGCGGTGGTGTTGCCTACCGCATCGAGGCCATCGGTTATTTTGCGCGTTTCGGGACCCATTGCTGCCATCTCAGCGATACCTCCAGCATTGTCGGCTACTGGGCCGTAGGCGTCGATAGCCATTGTTATGCCGACTGTTCCTAGCATGCCGACTGCCGCGAGACCGACTCCGTAGAGTCCCATAAAGTGGAAGGATATACTGATGGTGGCGGCGAGCGTTAGCAGCGGAATGGCGACCGAACGCATACCGAGGGCTAGCCCCGCGATCATGACGGTGGCGACACCTGTCTCCCCTTGTTTTGCGAGATCTCTCACCGGTTTTCCGCCAGTGTAGTGCTCGGTGACTAGGCCGATGATAATACCACCAACTGCTCCAGCGAAGACTGCGAAAGCGGGGTTGTTGCTCAGTCCCATTTGGGCGCAGGTGACAAAGGAGGCGATGATGTAAAGAGCGGCGGAACCTATCGTGCCGATCCTTAGCGCCGCGGCAGGTTCTTTTGCCGCCATCAGCTTGACCATCATGATTCCAAGAACCGAACAGAGAAGTCCCACTGTGGTAAGTGCGAGTGGCAGGTACATCAGCGTTTCTGCTTTGTCTGCTAGGATGCCGGCTTTTTCAAAGAGTTCGGCGCTACCGCTTTGGGCAATTCTGGCACCTGCTGCGCCAGCAATCGCGATGGTGGCAATTTGGGCGCCGCAATAGGATTCGAAAATATCTGAGCCCATTCCTGCGACATCTCCCACGTTGTCACCTACATTGTCGGCAATCACACCAGGGTTGCGCGGGTCATCTTCGGGGATGCCTGCTTCTAGTTTACCTACGAGATCTGCTCCCACATCTGCAGCTTTGGTGAAAATCCCTCCACCAACACGGTAGAAGAGGGCGACGAGTGAGGCCCCCATCGCGAAACCTTCCATGATTTCTGCCACATGAATTTTGTGATCCCCAGTGGCGAAGGCCCAGAAGAGTGTGCCTAAACCAATCAAGCCCATCGAAGCCACGGTGAGGCCCATGACCGAGCCGCCGAAGAAAGCGACACTCAGCGCTGAGGCCGCGCCTTCATTTTTTGCAGCAATCGTGGTGCGGACATTGGCTTTGGTCGCGGTGTACATTCCTATGAAGCCAGCAAACGAGGACGCCAAACATCCAAAAATAAAGGCAAAAGCTTGGTACGCGGCATACTCAGGTTTTTGGAAAACGAAAATGAGGGTAGCGATGACGACAGCAAACATGGTGATCAACATAAATTCTCGTTTCATGAAAATCATGGCGCCCTTGTGGATTTTTTCAGCGATCTCAGCGACTTTTCCATCTCCCCCATCCTTTTTTATAACCGTCCTTAGGATGGCTGCTGCAATTGATAATCCAATAAGGCCTGCGATGGGGGTGAGGATGTAATTGTTCGTCATTGTTAGGGGTGTTTAGTGATTACGCTATTTCCTCACAGCTATCTTCTAACAGAAGAATGAGAAATAGATTATCTAATAAACTATAACAAAGAATTTTAGAGGCAATGAAAAAGCACACAGTTCGAAACCGTCAGCTAGTATTAAGGATAGGAAATAAGTAATCATTTCTCAACCGAGTGCAGGTGAAGGAGCGCGAGCGTGTGCTGGAATGTCTCAGGAGCGCGCATGATCATCGGGTGAGCACGGTGGAGGATAATGTGTTGATGCGCCCCTGCAACTTGGGTGTTTACGATAGATACTTTGCCGTCATCTTTACCGGGTATCATTTGGCTGTTGATAGGGTTGATAGGGTTGATAGGGTTGATGCTGCGTTCCCCAGCTATGATGCAGAGAGGGAACTAGGCGCTTGTGCCTTCGTCGATACTAACTGGAATATTTTTCACGCAGATAGTTAGTCTCGATGTCAGCATCAATTAGCTCGATAGAGTGAAGAGTTATTCAAGCTCGACGGTTTCGATAAATTTCTTCACTGGACGTTTGACGATGTATTTTTCATCGACGATGACATTTCCTTTGCGCTTTGTTTGCTTAGTGATGCAGCTGGTAAAGCTGAGGCAAACGGTAGCTGTGATAAGAAGCGCAATGGATCTCTGGATGGGTTGCATAATTTATGTTCTAGCAAAGTTTGAGTTATAGAAACAAGAGTAAAGGGGGGCTGAGGGAAAGGTGACTGTAATAGATGCTCTGATAGCCGCGTATGGATGCGCATTCATGTTGATGAATAAGGGACTGGAGATGGTCTAAAAAATTGATAGATAAAATAATGATGAAATTTGAGAGAGTGATGACTTGGACTGTGCTTATAGCGATGTTCTTTTATTTCCAGTGGAAGCGGGATGATAGAGTGAAGCTAGAATCCACGGGGAACTCGCATGTGGAGGAGGACTTCGAGTTGGCTCACCCGATGGGACAGATGCAGAAGTATATGGATAAGTTACACTTCGCAGGTCTTGAGAGGAATTGGCAACTTGCGGGGTTTTATTTACATGAGTTAGAAGAACAAGCGGAGAAAATTGTGGGGGCAAAAGTGCATGAAGATGGGGTGGATGTTAGTCAACTCACGCAGCAGCTTTTGGTTTCTCAGATTGAACAGCTGGAGATGTCAGTGAAAGCTGGCAACTCAGTGAAATTCGAAAGTGGCTACCTCGAACTAGTGGACCGATGTAATTCTTGTCACCAGACGAGTAAACACGAATTTATTAAGATCAAAGTGCCAGAATTGAGCATGTTTAAAAATCAAGAGTATGGTAAGTAACTCTTGGCTCAGGAACCTATAATCTAGAGAACCGGGAAGTAGAGAAGAGGGCTACCTACCAGCCTTTATTCATTTGGCCTAGCGATTGGCCGAAGACGTGGTCTGCAGCCTTGGTGAGTGCTCCGCCTCGCTTGAGAATTTCGTCAGCTAATTGAAGAATCAGTCTGTTAGGGTTGGCGATGGGGCGAAGTTCTTGGACGCTCAGCGCCGCATCACGCTCGCTGCCAGGGCCATAGAAGTCTGAAATAACAGCCATGGCGGTCGCGGTGGATCTTGAAATGCCGGCCATGCAGTGAATTAGAAGATGGGCATTTTCTGGGATATCCCGTGCGTACTCTAGGCAGGAAATAACATCGGCCTGAGCTGGGGGCTGACCAGTCTGTGTGATCTCTGTGTCATCGAAGGTGGCAAAGTGGATGTCAGCATTGGGGAAACCGATGTGCATTTGCTTTTGGAAGCTCACTAGGCTGGGGTTAGGGTGCCAGATCGAAATGATGTGGGTGAATGGCGTACGCTCAATTTTTTGGAAATCGACGACGCCGCAGATGCTGATACTTGGAAGGTACATAGTGGAACGAGAAGAGAACTTGAGATGGTTTTGGGTAAGTTCTAAGTTTGAGTATAAGGAGGATCCAGCTGTGAGTGACACATAAAATTTTCTCTGTCACGTAATTGCTGCGGATGGGTTTGACAACTAGCGAGGTGTGGCATACTCGCAGCCCATCAATTTTTTCCATTTAGGATCACTATGAGTAACAATCAAGTAACGGACAGCGAGTTAAACAATAATCCCGATGTAGTCCTCATCGGTGGTGGTATAATGAGCGCTACCTTGGGCGTGATGCTCAAAAAGCTGAAGCCTGACACTACGATTCAGATCATTGAGGCGCTTCCGAGTGTTGCATTGGAGAGTTCGCATGCGTGGAATAACGCGGGCACAGGCCACGCGGCACTATGTGAACTCAACTACACTCCCCAGCACGCCGATGGCTCTGTGACTATCGACAAAGCAGTGGGCATCAACGAGCAGTTCGAGCAGTCGAAGCAGTTCTGGGCTTATCTTGTCGAGCAAGGAGTGATCGATGCTCCGGAAGATTTCATCCGTAAAGTGCCGCACATGAGTTTTGTGCGTGGTGAAGATGGTGTTGATTTCCTAGCGAATCGCTTCAAGGCGATGGCGGAGCACCACTTTTTTAGCGAGATGACTTACTCAGAAAATGTCGACGAGATCGGTGAATGGGCACCATTGCTCGCAGCTGGCCGTGCGGAAGATGAGAATATCGCCGCCACACGTGTAGACGGTGGCACTGACATCGACTTTGGCTCGCTTACTCAAATTCTCGTCAACTATCTCACATCGCTTAAGGGCGTATCGATTGCAACCGAAACAAGTGTGCGTGATATTGATCGCACCAGCGACGGAGGCTGGAAGGTGCGCGTGCGTCGCGACGGCGAACTCAGCTCGGAGAAGGTGTACGGAAAATTTGTCTTTATTGGTGCTGGTGGAGGTTCTCTCAAGTTACTCCAAAAATCTGGTGTGCGCGAAGGCAAAGGCTTTGGCGGATTTCCAGTGAGTGGACAGTTTCTTGTGTGTCAGGACGAAGCAATCATTGAGAAGCATGCCGCCAAGGTCTACGGCAAAGCCGCGGTGGGAGCTCCACCGATGTCCGTTCCTCACCTAGACACGCGAGTGATTGATGGTAAGAAGAGCCTTTTGTTTGGTCCGTATGCAGGGTTTTCACCGAAATTCCTCAAGCGTGGTTCTATCTTCGACCTCATTTCCTCAGTCAAACCTGACAACCTTGGGCCAATGTTGGCGGTTGGTCGGGATAACATGTCACTGACCGAGTACCTTTACCAAGAGTGCGTCAATACGCACAAAGATCGCGTGGCGGTTCTGCGTGAATTTTTCCCAGATGCGGAGGATAAGGATTGGAAGCTAGAGACAGCGGGCCAGCGGGTGCAGATCATCAAGAAGGATCCAGAGGTCGGTGGTAAACTTCAGTTCGGTACCGAGGTTGTTTCTTCACAAGATGGGACGATTGCAGCATTACTCGGAGCCTCACCAGGAGCCTCTACATCGGTTGCCATCATTCTAGAAGTGCTGGAGCGTTGCTTTGGTGAAGAGATGAAAAGCTCTACTTGGCAAAGTGAGCTTAAAACAATGGTTCGTTCCTTTGGTGAGGTCTTGGCCAATGACGCCGAACTCTATCAAAAGGAACGCGCGCGTGCTGACAAAGCGCTCAGGATTCTGTAGTTCCTAGATTTCAAAAAAACGACTTTTATCAGCTCAGGCCACGTGTCTGAGCTGTTTTATTTCTAGGGCTTGTCATTGTCTCGACGACTGCTACTTTTTCGCTATGAAAAAGATTTTCTTGATCCTATACGCCCTTGTTGCGACTAGCCTCTCAGCGATGGCAGGCACCCCGCAAGGTGCTGAGCGAATTGTCAAAGAGTGCCGTTTAGCCGAGCTTGAGTGGCAGCAACAAATGCTCGCAGCGAGAACTGCCGCGCAGAAATCTGCTATTGTAGAGAGCCGTCCAGACTATGGCCTGTATAGCAAAAAGATGGTGGGGGAAATTGGCAATGCTCTCAATCAAAAATGGACGATGCCCTATATTATTTGGTTGCTCAATCACCATGGTGGACTAACTGAGCGTGAGGTTGGAAATCTCATTGGTCTGATCGGGAAATTTCATATGGACTCACCAATGTTAGGTGGATTTTGTATTTCTTTAGCTCCAGCTGGGATGTCTACGCCTGAAGCGGCACAGGCTGGCATTGATGGAAAAGTGGTGAATCTCACTATGGAGAAAATTCGCTTTATTGAATCGATCATTGATAGCAAACGTCCAAAACCATTGCGTGGTCAGGCTTGCCTCGCCTTGTCAGGAGTTTTGGCTTCGATGGGGGATAGCCCAGAAATAAATAAGCGTCGTTTGGACCTAATCCGTAAGGCTATAATCAACGCTGCAGACACCAAGGTAGGAGAATTGACTGTGGCAGATCTAGCGAAAGAGGAAATTTACCGAATGACTAAGCTTTCGAAGCGAGCCACTGCACCTGACCTGATTGGTAGAGATAGTCGGTCCCAGCCAATGAGACTGAGTGATTTTAGGGGTAAGGTGGTCGTCCTCGTGTTTTGGACCAGCTGGGAGCAGCCCATTGAAGTGCTAGATTACCTGCGTAAAATTGAGAAATCTTACCTTGGTGAAAAGGTGCAAATTGTCGGCGTCAACCGTGATTCACTGAGTGACCTTCGTGAGATCGAAATGGCTCAAAAAACGAGCGGTAAAAATTTCTCTGACCCCAATGGTGACCTTTATAAAATTTACCGTGTGACAGATTCCCCCGTCTGCTATGTGCTCGATGACAAGGGAGTGATCCAATATAACGGACTACTCGGCAGCTTTGTTGACCTCACGGTCTCAGCCCTACTTGCGCCACCAGGGAAATAGAAATACCCGCCTGAAATCCATCAGACGGGTATTTTTCCCAGCATCGTGAATTAGCTGGAGGTTCACACACATATGAAAGATGATTACGCAGGTGGTGTGTGTGGCAGCTCCAGAGCGACTTGCTCTGCTGAATCCTGCTGGTGAGAAAAGTGTTCTTTAGCCTTTTCTGTCGCGTTACGAGCGGCATCTTTGCCTGCACGGGCTCCTTTATCTAGTCCATCTTTGAGTGACTGAGGCAAGAGTTCGTGAGCAAATGCTCCTGCAAAAACGGCACCATAGGCTAAACTGTAGGCGGCTTCAAATGCTCCATTAGAGATTGTCTCCTTTAGTTTGGGAGCTGCAGCGCGTGCTTTTTCCTTAGCATCGCAGCTCGCTTGGCCAAAAGCATCTGAGAAGGAATCAAATTGGTGTTTAGCTTCTTCGTTGGGTGTTGCTTCTTCGTTCATAATGGTTTTTTGGTATGGATTACTGAGGCTTTCGCTTCGGTCTGATTGAAGTAAACCTGAAGTCGAGAGATCTGTTGATTACAATGTGCGCTAACATTTATAAGGCATAATTGCTTGGAGCTCAATGACGATTCTTCAGGAGGATTCGTGAGTCCAAAAAAATTAGCAAAGATTTCCTTGCCTCTGAGAGAATTCCTACTAGAACTGCGCCGACCAAACAACACCTGCTCGGGTGGCGGAATTGGTAGACGCGCTAGACTAAGGATCTAGTGGCCGTTAAGGCCGTGGGGGTTCGATTCCCCCCTCGAGCACCATTTAAAAAAGCCTCACATTTGTGAGGCTTTTTTGTGTCGTAAATTATCTGTCTAGCGACTTACTGAGGGAGAGTTGTCTGTAAAATAAGGCTATCTGCGCTCGCGATCATTCCTTCAGCTCCAACTGGGCTAAGCAGGAAGCTTCCGGCTGCGTGGGTATTTCCATCACAGTCGCTGAGGCGGCCTTCGACTACGGTGAAGATGGAGAATTTGTTAGCGTCTGGGTTACTGACTGTGTCGCCTTCTGATAGCCTGAGTCGATCCACCTTATAGTAGGGGCATTCGGCTAGTGTGTTTCCGTTAGGCGTATCCATGGTCGGTTCAATGTCGTCGAAATCAATGCATTGCATAGACTCATCAATGTGAAGTGCACGGGGTGCTCCATCGAGACCGGTGCGATTCCAGTCGAAGACCCGGTAGGTTGTGTCTGAGTTTTGTTGGATTTCATAAATGAC
>Ga0233410_10000243_pt1 | contig 18910 bp, 33 predicted proteins | sample Na_anoxic_1_MG_FD_179869 | JGI IMG/M metagenome (GOLD analysis project Ga0233410, IMG submission 179869) | Seawater microbial communities from Saanich Inlet, British Columbia, Canada - Na_anoxic_1_MG | ecosystem: Environmental > Aquatic > Marine > Inlet | place: Canada: British Columbia...
AAGTTGCTTGAACTGCTCATCACGTGCAGAAGCTAGGTCTTTTTTCAATTGCTCTAAATCTTCGCTTGAAGCTCCTTTTGCAACCTTGTCAGACAATTCTTTATAAGATAAAGCGTTTGCCTCGTTCATTTCGTTGTAAACCTCAGCTTGTTTTTCTGCTGAAAATCCGTCGAAATCTTCTTTTTTAATTCCCTTTGTTTCTAGGAATTGGTTTAATGTTTTCATGTTTAAATGAATTTAAAATAATTAATCTTATCAGACCCTTTGCCTGAATCGTTTTGAGTGTCTCTCGACGGCTCAGTATCAGTGTCATTCGACGGCTGAATATCTTTAGCTTCAATAGTAGGAGTAAGCTCGTTACTACCCTCTAAAACAGCACTAATTTCTATTAACTTTGCTTCCTTAACAGCCCAAAAGTAACCAGCCTCTTCAGCTTTTTCTTTGTTACCTATTTGGTTTATGTTCTCAGTCCAAACTTTGTACTCTTCTTCTTCTTCAGGGTCATTAACTGCTAAGTCTATCTTTACGTAATACATACCTACGGAATGCTGGTCAATGTCTCCATCTTTGTATTGACGAAACACCATAGAGTTAAAGTCTTTTAAAATGTTAGTATCCATCATAACAGCGATAGTACTACCAATCTTGTTAACTCCTAAGTCAGACCATAAAACCTCCTTCTCATAAACCTTTGACGGCTTACCTACCTTTGCAGTAGTTTTTTGTTCGTGGTCGTGTAGGTGATTGATTTTAGATTGACGCTCATTAATTGACTTTGTGAAAGTTCCTTTTAGATGTACATCCCCGTGTGAATCTAACCAGTTATAAGTATTACCTATAATAGTTCTTTTAATTACCGTATCTGTATCATGTTCAGTACTTGTACTTAATGCCTTGTTTACAGATTTGATTTCTTTATCTATTAAGATAGAACTATCACAAGCCTTAAATTGAGCCTTTTTAAACTCGATTAATTCAGCTTTGTTTCTAATTAGTTCCTTAATGTCTTGTTTCATGTGTTGCAAAGATAATGATTTATTCTAACTTATTGTTAATATTATAACATAAAGTTACTTTTTAACTAGCTTTTTTTCGTTAAGCTGTTTAGTTTTCTTGTCCTTGATTGTCTTGATTTGCTTCTGTGTTAGTTTCATTTGTTTGATTTAGTGTTGATACTAATTCGTCGTTATTTATTCCTTCAAGGTTTCCTAAAGCCCTCAACTCATCAATTGTAAGCACCTCTAAGAACTTTTGAGCCACTCTGTTATCCATTGAGTTAATTGTCTGTAGAAGTCTATTTGTAGACGCTCTAATCTCATCAATACTTGTAAGGTCTAATACAATGCGTTCTTGTACATTTAGACGCTCGTTAAGAAACGAAGTAATACTCCTTAGAATCTTATTACCTAAAGGAACATAAACATCACTGTAAGCTGTTATTTTAGCTTCTGAGACATTGTTGTAAGTACTCTTTTCGTTATCGTTAAATAAGATTGACGGCATACCATAAGCAGCACATAACAAACGCAAATCAGCCATTACGCCTTCAAGCAGTTTTAGGTCACTTGGACTCATACCTGTTTGTATATAGCTTAAATCGGTAGTACTAATTTTGATTTTATTAAACTTATCCGCACCTCCTGCTTCACTATCAAACTCACTCTGTAAACGGTCACGCTCTTTCTTTAACATTGGAGCGTCTGACTTATTAGTCAATATCCCGATAATACCACGATTCTTAAATATACTAGCCCCAGCTTTAAACTTTTCAGAACTTGACTGAACTATTACCCACATCGCTTGTAGTGGCGATAGACCTTGCATAACATCACTAGAGCCAACGTTAACAATGTTACTTGTTTTTATGTGCAGCACTTCTTCAGGTTCATAGTAATACGTAACACCGTAAGCATCTATGTATCTATATCTAATTAATACGCCCTTAGCAGTACATTCTAGGTCTAGTTGTTTAGGGTTTAACGTTCTTAATTCGTTACCTGCGCCAATACCAGCAATATGAAGTAAATAAGCGTTGCCACAAGACAATAAAGCCTCTTCAAGCTCAACTATAAGGTCTTGATATATTTGCTCTTCGTTAGGCTTTAGCAATAATTCTTTAATAACGCTAGTTCCCTCAACCTCTTCTCCATCCTCATCAATATTGATTATGTCAATAGCAGCTGTTGTATTAGCTATCTTATTAATAATCATGTAGACAAGTGGATTCTCTCCGTATGAATCTATAAACTTATCAGTATCACACACACTGTTAAACTGAAAAAAGTTGTTTAGGGTCTTTATTGTTGTGCTAGTGCTTTGTACGCTAGGGCTTGACGGCATAAAGGATTTTCCAGTAAATAAAGTCTTGAAAGCATCTTGAAACCTGTTCGCCATATAAATTATATTTTTAACAAAGATACAAAATAATTTAATACATTGTTAAAATATTAACATAAAATGTTGTGACGTAAAAAAGCCACGCTAACTTAATAACGTGGCTTTCTATTTAGCGTTGGCACACTGACAAATAATAACAAACCTGATTTATAAATTAAGTTTAGTCATTATTGACGCTGCAATATACGAATAAAAACTAAATAAGCAAAAAAGTATTATAAATAAGTATAAACTACATAACGAATAGCGTCTAAAGCATCGTCAAACTCCTTTACAGGGACATCTAACACAGTATCTGTTTTACTGTCTACTTTCCATTTGTAGTTATTAAGCTCTTTTTGAATGTTTATAGAGTCTTTATGTACGAAGATATTAAAACCTTGTACCTTACGAATCCCCGTTAACACACTCCCTGCTGGTTTCTTTGCACCGAAAGCAGGTAAATCATGAGAAGCTAAGGTATAAATAGATTTCTTTTCAGCACTATCACAAATAATATAGTTTTCCTGTCCTACTATCTCGAAGTCTTTTTTAATCAATGGAACTAACTCAGAAGATAAATCCATGATATTAGACTTATAAACAACTTCTTTTAAGTATAGGTTATTACCGTTAACAGTTACACGAACACACGCTAAAGGGTGGTTAATACCCCAGTCTAACCCGTAGAAAACTTGGTCATATCCCTCAATATCTTCATCGACATAAGTACTCCATTTCTGGTATATGATTTCACTACCTTTAAAGACAAGTCCTTTACCGTAGATACTCCACATCCTTTCATCTGCTGTTCCGTTATCTATGTTTTCAGATGTAGGCTCGTATCCTTTAATCTCTGAAACGATTGACTCAGGTAAGAAAGGGTTATCTTCAAACGTGCTTCTAAACGTCTTTACATCGTCTCTCTGCTCTAACTTATACACCCAGCTATCAGGTGCTGAAGGATTACAGTCTAATATAAAACCATCTTCGCAACGTTGATTAAGCTGTCTAAATGTATGTATGTATGTGCTTACCGCTTCGTTAATATAGAACAAGTCATTACGTAAACCGTAGACACGCATAGGGTCATCTATAAGCCCTATAAACGATATATTGTTACCGTTAATTATCGCAGTGTTATCTGATTTGTTTATGGTAACGTGTGGGGCTAGTGCTGGGTAATCCCCTAGACCGTAACACAAAGCAATGAAGTCTTTTAAGGTTGTACGTTTAAGATTAACTAACGTGTCTCTACATATCACAACCTCTTTACCTGTATTACGTAGACAGTACACAATTATCCATTGAACAGCCGATATAGTTTTACTGGAACGTGTGCCACCGATTAAAACAATACCTCTATTATCGTAGATATTATCCTCTATAAATTCGTAATTACTTGTTACGTCTATTTCTAATTTGCTCAAATCATAAATTATTGATTAACAGATGCAAAGTCTACTTGTCACACACGGTGGAGACTACTTCTTTTTACGCACGTTAATAGTCAGCTCAGTTAAAGGGCTATCTTTCTTGATTTCCTGCTTGTCAATCAGTCCTAGTTTACGTGCGATTAGACTAGGGTTAAACAAGCCTACAGATGCTCCTTTGAAGTTATGAACAAAACAATTTTTTCTTATACGTGTAATGATAGTCGAATAATCATCATAATTACCGTCTGTATTTGCTGAATAATCAGATAAATGTTCTATAACTCCCTTATCTGCTAAGTAACATTCAAAGCCCTCAAAAGTAATAGGAGTCTCTAATGGTGTGTCTTTCTCGTCACCGTTTCTGCCTACGTAATCTCGCTTGGTCATTGGGTGTTTTCTCTCGTGTTCTACATACTCCGTAAATAACTCCCATAGCTTTTCGGGTGTCTCTATGTATTTTGTTCCTTTAGGTCTTGCCATTACAGTAATATGTATAACGCAAACACAACAGCCATTGATACGACTGCTGAAATTACTAAGTTTTTATTATGTTTATTGTTAATCATCTTTTCTTTTTTACTCGCTTGCTTCCACTCCAACCGTCTTTATATCCGCTACTCTTTGCGTCTTGTAGAGCCATGTAAATCATTAACTTTGCATCTTCGATTGTTAGTATATTAGACTGAAAGTCTTTTAATACGCTTTCTATCTCTTTGCAGGATTCTATATTTCTATCCTTGCGCTTCATTATTTCCTCGTAAGTTCCCATTAGTTTAAAAGTTCTTTTCGTGATACAAAACCGTAACCGTTAATTAATAAAAATAGCTGAACTGCTAAAGTTGACGAAGTTTTACTTTCCGTCTTATGTCGTTTTCTAAGTTCATTCATAGTACTAAGTATATTAAGCCAACTACTCCTACCCTGATTAAGCTGTTTGTCATCTGTTTTAAAGGACGTAACTCAGTAGTAATAGGTTGCACTTCCATCCAAGGAATAAAAGCAAGTATAAACCTATCCATGTAAGATATTACAAGCTGAATAGTTAGCAGTAATAAACCTATAATTATTTGAACTGTCTTTTTCATGTCGTTAAGATAAGTATTTTATTTTGATTCTAAGAAGTTATTTCTTTTTTCTTGTGTTAACAGCCATTAATCTCGTCTTGTTATCTTTCATCGCTTCCAGTAGTCTTAGCATCTGTGCTTTACATTCAAACGCGTTAGGGTCTGTTGCTTTTACTTTTGCGTATGCTAGTCGAACGGTGCTGTGTATATTTTGATAATACTCGCCTTTAATATCAATAGCACCGTTAGGCATTGATAGGATTGTAGCTATTATATCTGAGTACTTCATATAACCACCAAAGCCCCAAACGACTTAACGAATGGGGCTGGTATAGTTAGGTTATGTTAGAAAGGTAAATCGCTTTCTACTTCTTGTGGTGCAGGCGTTCCGCTTCCAACTTTGTCACATCTCCAATGAGATAGACTGTTGTAGATTCTACCATTGTACTCTTTACCTCTGATAGAGAACTCTACTTCTACTTCGTCTCCTTGCTTATTAAATTCAATAAACTTATCTACGAACTCAGCATACTCTGAACTCTTATAGATGTTAAAACTAAACGGAGTCACATATCCGTTTTCGCTTGTTTCGTTCACTGTGTAGTCTAATACAACTGCTCCGTTGTCTAGTACTTTCTTTTCTCCGATTGTTGCAATCGTTCCTTTCACTTTATAGTTCATCCTTACTTTTATTTATTTATTTGCTAATATACTAATTCTATTTCGATATTCATAACTTTTGCTAATAAAGTTTATCCTATACTTTTGTAGTACTCTCTGGCTAGTGTAACTTTTTCTTTCATCTTCTTAATATCCTCGCCAGTTAAAACAACTTCAAAAGACTTAACACGCTCCCAAATTGGAATATTATCTAAATTATGAAACTTTCTAACATCTACTTCTACTTCTGCTGACACCTCGCCGCACTCTCCACGCTTCCAGCTTTCTCTGCGAATTTCATCTTGTATTAACATTTCAGGCGTAGGCACTAAGCAGTAACTTAAATAGCTTTTATGAATACCTGTTAACCACATATAAGCTTTTAACTGCCATTCGTAGGTCTTATTCTTTAACTCAGTATCAAAGAACGGAAAAGAAGCAGCAGACCAACTAGATTTTACATCTATTACACAGGTATCTGTTATAACGTCAGGCGTACCGTGAACATAATCGTTTTTAAAGTACTCATCGTTTTTATACATTCGCCCTATATCCATCATAGTCTCAACTAATTCAATAGATAAATCCTCTACTTCGTTACCTTTGTCTATGTACTTGCTTTTTATTTCTTGCCTTACTCCGTAGTTTTTATATAACCACTCTTCCTTAATGTAAGTCTTTGCACCTGTAGACAACTGAGGCGGTGCGTCACGTTTAAGCAGTAAAGTATCTCTTAACTCCGCTTGTTTTTCGGTTAACTTAATCTTAGACAGCAAGCCCTCCAATGTGGAGAGTTGCTTGTCTGTTATCTTTGCGCTTGAATCGTCAGTCATTAAACGTCCAAGGCTTGACGCTCTAAATAGTATCTGTTCCATATTATGCTAGTCTTTGTAGTTGCTCACTTGTTAACTGATAATGTGCAGCAAACTTTAACTTATCCATTTTAGCAGTGCCTTTTTCTAAAGCGTCTAGATACTTCTCAAAGTTTTCTGTTGTGATAACAGGCTTCGCTTTTGGCTTTTGTTCGCCTGCTGCATCTGTGTCTTTGTCTGTTACAATTCCAAGCATTGAACTAAGCGCATAACGTCTAATGTAAGTAACCGCAGAGCCTAGCACCTGAAATTGATTCATTCCTTTAAGGTCTACATCTTGCGGAATATCCGTTAAACTCTCGATTGTTTCGCCTGTTTCCGTATGGAATAAAATAGTTTCAATCGCTTGACCTTTTATTAACTGAGTGAATCCTAAACCGTGTTTCTTTAAGATAGGGTTTATTATGTTAAAGATTGTAGGTAAATCACTATAAGTATATCCGTAGCCTTTTGTCGCTTTGTGGATTACTGGACATTCCTGCTGAAATCCTGCTAACGATTTGTAAATGTTAGTCTTTCTTTTTTCTAGTACTTGTTCAAATGTTTCCATGTTTATTTATTTTTACGTTGTTTAATTAATTCTAATTCTCTTTTTGCGTAATCCGCTATCTTCTGCATATCGCTTTCGTCTTCGCCTTTGTCACGTAGCAAGTACTTCAATATATTTCCTTCTTGAAAGTTTAGCTTCCAATGTTCAACAAGTGCTATTACGTCTAACCCGTTAACCTCTCGTGATTTGTAGCGTTCGGGCTTGCTTTCTACTTCTTCACAGTCTGAGTAATAAACAGACCAACTTTCACCGTCAGAGTTAATAGCATTAAATCCGCTGTATGAACATTTACTAACCATTTCAACGACACTTCCAATGTCATAATTATGACCACAACGATTACTAATAACTCTAACTTTCTTTCCTTTTTTAAATTCCATAATTTCTATTTTTCTGCTAATCTAAGTATTTAATTCCACCCGACAATTGGAAAACTAAACTTTTTTTAATTCTTTTAATATTTCAGTATAAATCTCTAACTGTTCTTTATACCAACTTAACGGGATACTTCCTCCTTTTGCGTTCTCTCTATATCTTCGCTCTAAAAACTCCCACCTCTCAGGGAATGTATCAGTAAACCATTTACCAGCTTCAATAGGGTGTTTATGCCACCAATTCAAATGACAATGATAACAAAGAACTTTAATATTTAAAGGTTCAAATGCTAAACGTCCATCCCTAGAAACAGGTATAACGTGTGAGCCGTGACAATCAGAACCACTCACTTCTTTGTGGCAGTGTTGACAGGTGTTGTTGTCTCTAATTTTAGCTATTGATTTAACAACCTTATCTAGTTTGTCTTTTACTTTTCGTTTTTCTGTTTTCGCCATTGTTTATTTATTTTAAAGTTAATCATTTATTTGTATTCTGCTAATAACAATAAAAATTACTTAACAAAATTTGGTTTGCCTTCAAACGCTTTCCAATACAAATACTTCCATCCACTTTGAACGTAATGGCTTTTACCTTCTTTATCAAGCAATCTATGACCTCCACTTTTACTAACGTTTAAATGCGTTGGTTCTTTTATTGTGATTTCAAAACCCTCACTCCATTTGTAGGTTCTGTATTCTTCGCTTTGTATTTCTGTAAATTCTAATCCACTTTCGTTTATCATAATAGCAATTTTAAAAGATAGCTAACACCATCTATAATTAATAATTTCTCAAATTCCAAATCATAGCTAAATACGTTGTTAACAATTTACTTTGTCCATTGCTCTGCCATAGCTTTTGCAATACCTTCAAAAGTCTTGCTACTTTCTTTTGCATTTTTACTAATGCCTCTACTAAAACTTTGACCTCTTTTTTTACCTCCTGTATTGCTTGGTAGGTATGGCTTGTAATCTTCCACTATTTCAGTAGGTTTTAACAACTCTAAATTCTTTAGCCATAACAATGTTTTTTTACTATAAGGGTGTCCGTATTCATAAGGTTGCACAGCTTGCGTGTGTATCGGTAACCCTACAACTTTTAATGGTGTAGGGTTTTCAACTGCAATATACTTTATAGGAGCATTAATCATTTTCATAAAAAAATCTTTTGCATCCATAGCTTTTGCTAATCTTTTTTTACATAAGTTACCAGCTGTTGGATACATCCATCTTGCACCAGCTCTACTCATATAGGTGCAAGGTGGGTGCGCTATCATCATGTCATACTTACCACTGTATGCTTCAATAATCGCATCTCCTACAATGTGCCATTCAGGATGACCGCCACTACATTCTTGTATGTCACAGCTATATGCTTCGTGTCCTAATTTCCTTAATTCTTTTGTTACCACTTGGCTCTCTTCACAAGCTACCAATACCTTCATTTTTACTTCCATAACCTTTCTATTTTAATATTTGTTTCATTTTCTTTATACTCAATCTCCCTTCGTTCTCGTTCCAACAATACTCTGCTAACTTCATGCTTTTTAAGTCTTGTTCGTAAAACTTCAATAGAAGCTCTCTAAGACACTTTTTCGCACTCATTGGTAACAATATACTTCCGTGTGAGTTTATAACCTTAAAACTGTTCTTATGTATCTCTAAACGTGATATAAGAAGCTCATAGTTATAAACTTCTATGTGCTGGTCTGTTATTTTCTTAAATGTTATCATTATCGTTAAATATACTAAAAATTATCAAACTCATTGCTAACATGAGCGTTTAAACTGTTTTGTATTGGTTTCTGCAATGGTGCAGCTTCATGTCGTTGACCGTCTATAAACTCGTAGTACTGACCTGTCTTAACGTCATACTTTAAACTAATTACACCACGAAGTCCAACAATCTTTGGCTTTGCTTTAGCTATGATTATAGAACTAGAATTGCTATCGAAGTCTCTATCAACTATAATTATACTTTTACCGTTATTACCCCATTCAGAGCCACCCTTCAAGCTATGAATGTCAGGCGGTATTGTTTTACCGTCTTTGTCTTTACGTGCCTTAGTTGGGTGAATAACCGTATGAAAGTGCATCTTTGACCGTTCCGCTAATTCATTGCGAAAACTTAAAGTATCTTCTAGCCATTTGTCCTCTCGTGCGAATCCTTCCGTATCGTGTCTCATGTAGTTCCAACTATCAATAACAGCCGAAAATATACCTAACTCTTTTTTATTATCTACTGCGAACTGCCAGAATTCTTTAGGAGTTAAAGCCTTTGAATTAGTTTTTGTTTTAGGGTCTAGTATCTTAAAGTACTCTAACACAATCGGTAAATAGTGGTTAACCTCGTCTTCTGTTACTCTGTTTTCGATTAATACTCTTTCGCCTTTATCGTTATAAAAGAACTCGTCAAACTGCTTACCAGCCATTTTATGTATTAAGTGACCTACAACCTCTTCAATAGTACCAGCGTCAGGCATATGAATTAGTTGTTTATGTCTGTAATACCTTGAACAGTTCTTAAGTAAATCTAGTAGTAATTCTGTTTTACCACTACCAGCGTACCCAGTCCAATCAGTACAACTACCCTCCACGATTGAATAGTGCTTCGCTAACGACTTATAACCTACAAAATATGTAGTACCCCCACCCTTATGATAATAGTCCATTAGGCGCTCTTTAATCTCTATCTCTTTTACTACATCCATTATTGCTCTGATTTAATTTTAGCTAACCTCTGCTGTTCTAACTCCCACTCTTCTAACTCTGTTAGCTTTTTTTGTTTATGTACGTAGACTTCCGATAAGTACTTTACGGTATTAGTTAAAGACGACTTCCAATTTTTAATCGGTTCTTTTTCTCCTTTACGTGTAATACTCCAATCGTTATCTACCCAAGCAAAATATCTTAATCTTACATCTTCAGGATTTACATTTGGCTTTCTGTCTTTAGCGTGTTTAATAAATTCTTCTAACGTTGGAATACTAGTACTAGCTTTTATATCTTTATCTGTTACTGTTACATTATCTGTTACTGTTACTGTATCTGTTACAGCGACATTAGCGACTTCTTTTATCGCTTTGCGATGCTTTGCGATTCTTTGCGATTCTTCAAGTGTTAACTCTCCAGCCTTATATTTGTTATAAACATCTAAGTGCCAGCGTTTTAAGTTGCCCTCTTGACCAGATAACTTTTTGGCTTCTAAAGTACTTTCCCACTTCTTTAAGTCTCTTTTAAGGTTCTGTTTTACACCTTCAAAGGTTAAGTCAACTACTAAGTTGTCTGTTTTAGGATTCAAATCGTTAATATATCTTAGATAATGCTTAAAGAATTTACCTGCTATTTCGTCGTCCATCTTCTCGACTGTGTGTATTAAATCACAGTATAAAAGAACTGATTTTTTGTCTTTCGCCATTAGTCCTGAATTTTATTGATTTCTGTTCTTATCGCTTTAGAGAACTTTATCGCTGTCGCCTTATCCAAGTAAATAGACGACTCTACACCCTCGCTACTCATTTCAATACACACGTAGTCACTTTCAACAAAAGCTCGTACATACGCACCTCTCTCGTTGTAGCATAGTAATTTTAATTCGTATTTCGCACTCATAATTTTAACGGTTTTTAGATACCGATAAACTGTTAAATGAAAAAACCCCTGTCAAGGTAGCCACGTAGGAAAGGCATTACTCAACAGAGGTTTCAATAAAATTTCTTGTAAGTCCTACGTTACTTCGAGGTACAAATAAACTAAATGTTTTTAGATATTCAACTATTTAATTGATTTGTTCTTGCTTGGATTCGTGAATTCTTCATCCTTAAACAATGATGCTAAACCTGTAATTTGCTTCAATCTTAATAGCTCATCCTTATCCATACCTACATGCTTCAATATCCAAGCGTCTGACATTCCTGATTCAACTAGTTCAGACACTATATTACTCATTAACTCTATAGAATGAGACCCCCTAGCCCTGTTGTGTCTTATTGTAGATGCCATTCTGTTAGATGTATCCTTCTCTATTACAGCAACAGGTAAAAATCCGTTTTCACGTTCAAAAATTCTTTTACTTGTTTTTAAAGTTGTATACCTGTGATAACCATCTACAATTTCGTAAACATCTTCTTCTTCTATATAGTAGGCGACTACAGGCATTGTGTATCCGTCTTCCCAAATAGAAGTCTCTAAAAGCTTCATTTCAGGTGGAGCTACGCTATTAGGATTGTAACTATTAGCTCTTATCTTATCAATGTGTATTTTCTTAACATTGTAAACTGGTGAAGTGTATTTTTCTTTCATAACTTATATTTTTTCTTTTAGGTTTTTATAATTCTGCTCTGCTCGTTTTCTTTTTTGAGTCTCTGTCTTGGTTAATGAGAATCCTAACGTTTTACATAAGTGGTCGTTTTTCATTATCGCTATACATATTCTTTTATATGTTGGTATCTGATTGAATTCCTTTATATCTATAGTGTCTAGATAATCCATTCTTACAGGTTTTTTATCAGTATTGTAGTTTGTAGAGTCGATAACTTCTATTTTTATGTTTTCATCTCTTAATTTATTTATTACCTCCAAAGATAGGCAACCACCTCTACTTTTCCAAAAATCTATTGAAGTTTGAAGTTTTTTTTTGTAATTATCTTTCGAATCTTTAGGTAATGTGTCAAGTAAGAATTCCATATAAGTCTCCCATGTATGGTTTTTTGGTAGTTTTATATTCCTCCACCCCATCGCTGTAGTGCCTCCGTATATTCCAGTAAAGTTAACACCATTAACTCTTCCTATCATCTTACCCCAGTTATTAGGGTCTATTATTTTATACATTTTTAAAGTTTCAGCTGCTGAATCATTAAATGGACTCGCTACCCTCATCTGATGTATAGTCATTCCAGCCTGATAAAATATATCGTATAGCTTGTTATATTCCCATTCAAATTTGTAATTAGCAACCCATACATCTTCAGTAACCCAATCGTATATAGGATATATATTATACACATTATTATACATCTCTTTAGTGTACTCTTTGCCTTCAATCTTCTTATAACTCTTTTCTGAATGTATAGCCCTCCACCTGTTAAGGCTTTCTTGTGTTCTAACACCAACTAGGCAAGCTGTTTTTTTAGCGTTATTTTTTAAGTGATACCACTTACTAAACTTTTCATAAAACTCATAATCCCACATTCCTTTTGTGTAAAAATCAAAATCATGATTACTAGAGTTTATTGATTCATAAGGTAAATCTCTAACCCACAACTCTTTTTTGTCATCATCCCATGGAAGCCAGTATGATTGACTCATAGACGTACAGCATTGAGCCGCTATAGGTAAGCATACTCTGTAGTAATCAAATAAATCACTGTTTTTACTATACACCAAGTCTACATAATCAGTAGTCATTTGATACTGAGCTTCATAGTCCATGTGAAAAAGCCCAATCTTACTGGTGATATTATTTTTTCTCATATAATCTACTACTAGGTTCAGCATTACACCGCTATCCTTACCACCGCTAAATGATAAATAAATGTTATCAAAGTTTTTAAAAGTATAATCTATCCTTTCATTAGATAATTCATAAACGTTTTTCATTTCCATAATCTTAATTGTTTACCATTAAATTCTCTATTGTAAATTTCATCTCTTTTTATTTCGTTGTAAATATCGCTTTTTTTTCTTGGAATACCTAATTTTTCTAAATTATTACTATTCCTTAATAGGTTTATGCATATATACCTATACGACATAACCAAGCCTTCGTTTTCTAATTCAGAAGGAGCTTCGTCTGGTATTCCTGATTCGTACCCTTTGTCTTCCCATTCTTTGATTTTTTTGAAAATCTTATCCTTTGTTCCCATTTTGCTATTGTACTTGTTGCTATAGAGTTAGCTTGATGTTTTATATGGTGGTCTAAATCTCTCCAATTTTTCATTGTTTCATACTTAGAACATCCACAATATATTGAATTTGCAGCCTGACCTAGCCAAGCTACTCTGTTGTATTTCTTATTGGATAGAAAATGTATAGAGCTGTTTGTCCACAGGTCTATTACTAGATTCATATATAACTCAGTTAATTCCTTAGATTTGAAAAGATTGTTTTTCGTTTTTACCTTTGAATTGTAAAGACCATTTTTAAAACATTCCCACTCGTTGTAATTTATAAATAAAGCTTTCATAATTTTATTTGTTTATTTCTATATTTATCGCATTAGGAAATTTCTTTAATAGATACCTTTGAATAACTTTTATATTGTTTATGTATCTTTCACTAGTAAATTCCATAAAATCATTATGTTTCCTACTGGCTTGTAATGTTGATGAGTGACTCATCTCAAACAGTTCACCTATATCAGCATATGGCTCTCCTGTATTTTCTTTTAAAAACCAAATAAGATAATGTCTTTTGTTTGTTAAACAATGCTTGTTATTTTTACCTTTCAATCCTTCTTCGTCTATTATTTCAATGACAGTTTTAAGCATTTCATTATATGTATCTCTTTTATACTCTGCGTAATTCATAATTCCATTTTTAATTGTTTTAATCTACTCTCTTTCATTTCTAGCATACCTAACGCTCTTTCATTAAACGTTGCGTCCTTATTAACGTCTATCGTCTTTAAAGGCACGTAAACGTTCTCTAATTCTTCTAGCTTGCTTTTGTGCTTAAATGCTTCTTCTATTCTTTTACGTATGTTCATAATTAATTAGTTATTTTGTTTTTCTATATTCTCTCTCTTCAGCAAATTCTCTCCAACTATTCACGCCTAAATCCTTGCCTTTTAAAAATGTATTCTTATTTATATCTTCAACAAACATTAAACCGTCATTCCATTCAGACATTCGCCTTAAACCGTTATATGTTCTAGTGCTTAATTCTACTCTTTCAATCCAGTCTCTTAACAGTTCTTTTGAATTATTTATTTTTAAGTTAAATAATTGGTTGTGGTATGCTTCAACAATATCTAAAGCTTCATTGTATTGTTCTCTTGTTATCATAATTTAATTAGTTTGTGTTTTGTATTCGACTAAAGTATAGTTTTCTTCTGGCTTGTCAAAACTTTTAATGCAAAAAAAAATCATTATTAAAATCCCTATCACTAAAATAACCAGTGTTATATTATCTGCGCTTGTTCTATTTCTCGCCATCTTCGTGTATGTTTCCTATTACTTCAATATAATCATTCCATGAAGATGGAGAAACGTCTCCAAAATCAAATCCTCCTCCAATATATCCCTGACCGTGTGATAAAGAAAAACATTCTGCAATATAAACAATAACACTCGTGTTTACTCCATCGCTCACTATATCCCCTTCGTAAATATCTACACCGTTTTTGTCTTTTAATCCTGTGTATTGTTCTAGAGTGTAATGCTCTAATTTAATAAATCCTTCTAAAGATTCGTGCTTAATATTACCCCAAGGATATAAAACTCCACTTATCGAATCCCATACTCTAAATTTAATTTCTCTCATAATTCCTAATCGTTCAAATTATCTATTGCGTTTTGTACTTGTTTCTCAATCTCTTGCTTTAGTCTGTCTGATAACTCAGCACGTTCTAAAGGTATGCTCTTAACTGTGATGTTCTCGTATTCAAACATCATTACCGTTTCGTCGTCTTCGTAGCTTGTAATATCTCTAGTATAGACTTCGTAAAACACATCTGTTCTCTCGTCGTTCTCGCTTACAATATAAACGTCTTGTCCTTCGCATTCAACCTCTAAGTTTTCGCTATCGTTAACGTCATGGTGTTTAATCTTGTAATGTGTGTTTAATGCGTGTAGTTCTGCTTGCTCTAAGTCAAGGAAGAATATACCGTTTACTTCAAATACTTTCATCTTATTTATTTTTTGCTTGCATGATTAAATCTAGTTTCGCTCCTGAAACGTCAAACTCTTTAGCTCGTTTTTGGATAGAATCCCAGTACATAGGACACGGTGCAGGACTGTAAAATTCTGTTTTGCATCCCATATCTTTTCTGACCGCTGTAATTGCTTGTTCAATTCTTGTTGTGTAATTCATATTTTTTTTGTTTAAATAGGGAGGTTTTACCCTCCCACAATTCCTATTTTAATCTTGTATCAGTAGTTAAGTTTGAATTGATAAACCCTAACTTACTTTTAGTAGCTTTAGTAGTGTGTATAATTTTACTAACAAAAGTTTTTTCTAATTCATTTTTTACTTTTGTAAATAACTCTGGTGAATAATCTAATTCTAATCTTTTAATTTCGTTGTTTGTTGCTTGTGTAATTGTCATAATTTCTTGTTTTTTGTTGTTTCGTATACTCAAATCTACGGATACTGTTTAAACTGACAATGGAAAAAGTCAATTATTTTTAAATTATTTTCAAGTTTGTAGCGTTTACAGGCGTTTCAGGGCATAAAAAAACCGCACTAAATTAATAGTACGGTCTACCTTGTCGGATAATTTATGTTTTATAAAGGCATTGGAACGTTAAAGGCTACATTACCACCTATAACTATACCGATTCCTATTGCTTCTTTCTTACCGCCTTGCATATACCCCATGGCATAAGACTTGGAATCTATGCCACAGCCTACTTGCATACCAAATACTGCGCTATACTTTCCAAAGAACCACTCAGTGTACATTAACGTATGGAAGTGACCTGAAACAGTTGATACCATATCTCTTTTAGCTGCTGTTTTCGCTTGGCTGCTTTTGTCTCCGTGAACGTACCTAACCCCATCAATATACACATCTGTAACAAATCGCCAATTAGGAGTTTCTAAGACCTCTCCGAACTCTTTAATCCACTTGCTAGGAATGTTAGAAGTTTGTGCTTTACGGATTATGATTCTATCGTGATTACCTAAAGTAATATCTGCATCAGGAAAAGCCTTGTACCATTTCTGTAACTTTTCAATAGCAAATTCTAACTCTGTTTTACCTCCTAATCCATCGCTATCTGTTTCGTGATAACTCGAATGATGATTATCTATAATATCCCCGATAAATACAACACGGTTGCAGTTGTTAATCTCGTACTGTTCTTTACAAAACTCTAAGTAACCATCTAAGCAAAACGGCTCGTGCAAATCACCGATTACTAAAACTCTGTTTTCTACTTTAGTAATGTTTAAATACGCTTTTTTAACGTTGCCTTTTAATCTTGGTCTGAAATCTGACTTGTGTTTTTTCATAATTTATTTTATAAATTTATGCTAATTTAAGAATAAAACTAACATAAACAAAAAAAACCGTTACAAATAAATGCAACGGTTAAAACTAAAAAACTATGAAACCCTTTCGGGAACGCTAATATAATCAAATTTTTATAAACCTTGTAATAAAACCGATAATAAAACCAACTAAAATTAAAAGAACCCATAACTTCCAACCGCCTTTGCTTCTTAACTCAGTCTGTGCTAATCGTTTAGACATTTTACTAGCTACAATATCAATCTTTTTCTGCATCCTAATACGTAGCCTTTCAGTTCTCGCTTTCTGATTGTTATACTTAACATCTCTTTTGTGTTCTAAGCGTGTTTGCTGACGTGTTTTAGGTGCTTGTATGTATTTATACTTTGTTTGTATTAAAGTGTCTGTAAAGCGTTTAAAATATGTGTAGCGAATAGTATCGTTAACAGTATACGGTATGGAATCAATCGTTTCAATTCTAAGCGTGTCTGTTATTGTGCGTTCTTGTAGTATAGTAGCGTCTTTTTTAATCGCTTTTTTTAAGTGATAAGAACTAGAGCAACTAGATAAGATTATGATAAGAAGTAGGAATCTAACCATTCCAACGTCTAGCTTTTTTACCATCAAAATAAGTGTCATAATGCGTGAATGAATTATAACTCCCTAAACCGCCCTGCTTCATTCTACCATCTTTAATAAGTTCTTCGATTATTCCGTGTAGCTCTCTTGGAGATATACCATCCACTCTAATATCTGCTGCTTTTCCTAGCTTGTGCTGGCTGTTCTTTGCCCCTCCTACCATTTTGTTATAAGATGGGCTTCTATACGCTGAGTTAATCGCAATAGGCTTTCCTATGAAGTCACGTAATATCTGTAACTGCCCTGCAAGCTCTACCACATTTAATAAGACGTCAGACGGCATCTTTGAGCCATCGTTACAATCAAATTCGTGAAGCGAGAAGTTTTTAGTTAATTTCATCTAATTCTTTTTTAATGTCTTTTGCTTTTCTAATCAACTGGCTAAACCTACCTAAGAAAGACCAACCTTTAACCGCTTCAAAGGATTCATCAATAGACTTAACCTCGATTGAAAGCAATACTAAAGCAATTATTTTAGTGCTTAAAAAATCAATGCTTACCACCATCTGAGTAAGTTCGTTTAATATAAAGTAATCAGAAGCATAAATCAACATACAAGCACCTACATAAGATATCACTTTAGGTATTAATCCGTGTCTTGCTTTTTTACTTGTTACTCGTTTGCCTTTTTTAACAGCTCTCCATATTCCAAAGCAGGTGTCTAATATCGTTGAGATTGCAACTATTAATATAATTCCCCCAATCGGAGAAAAGAAAACCAGTAAAACCTTAAGTAAAGTAGTTGTATAAGTTAGTATTATTTCCTTCACTGTTTGGTAATGTTTCGTTTGTAATATAGCATTATTAAGCATTTTTCTTTACAAAGATACGCTTTTTTTGTGGATTTTTAAACACAGTTAGATAAATTATAACAAGCATTAAATAAATATAACATACTGTTAAAATATTAACAAAATAAAACACCCACTATTTAAAGTAGGTGTCTCATTTATTAAACGGTTAACTATCTGACTACTTGTCTCTTTCAGGCTCTCTGTCCGTGTGAGGGTCAATGATAGGTTGTGTTTCTTGTTCTTGTTCTTCGTTTGGCATTGTTTATTTATTTATGGTTTATAATGTACTACTTTTATCTTTCTTTTATAGTCCAAGTTGAATCAAGTTCTAATGTACAATCACCTGCTCCTGTAAGATTAGCTACTTGCCAAAACATATATTCGTTTTGATTTAAAATAACTGATGTTTGACCACTAAAATAAGCTACATCTCTACTGCCTTGAAGATTATTTATAACTCTAATTTGATTGTATTCTACAGAAGGTGTACCGCCTTTGCTTTTTACCAGAAACAGTTCGTAATCACTATTTTGTACTCCTTCTAAAATAAAGTCAAAATTAACTGTGTACTCTCTTGGGTTTACTCCGATGTGTCGTAGTCTACCATTAGAGGGGCTGTCAAAATGCTGTAAATCTTCTGGTGTAAAAGTACCGTTCAAGTCTACTGCGACACCTTGTGTTACAATATTCGTTTGAACTTCTGCTGTAGTGTTTATCGCACCACCTACAAACGTGTTAGGTATTCCAATGTTATTATCCCAATCACAAGGTAAATCTGATGCCAATAAATTAGGTAATATATTTGTATCGTTAGCATCAAAAGACCCATCTCTGCTAATGATTGCACCTTTTATCTGTACCGTGGACGGGTTAGGAAAGACTCCAGTAGTAAAATCACAAAGCGGCGCTAATGTTGGTAGGTCACAGTTAATGTCTGTTAAAAATCTGCTATTCATCTGAAATGCGACGCCTTC